>Ga0210390_10000542_pt1 | contig 41083 bp, 41 predicted proteins | sample IncBWH11OmetaG_FD_161050 | JGI IMG/M metagenome (GOLD analysis project Ga0210390, IMG submission 161050) | Forest soil microbial communities from Barre Woods Harvard Forest LTER site, Petersham, Massachusetts, United States - Inc-BW-H-11-O ...
TCCGGGATGATGATGCCACCCTTGATGGATTCCTTTTCTTCCAGGCGCCGCACTAGCACGCGGTCGTGCAGGGGCGTGATATTGACTGCCATTTGTGAAGTTCCTCCAATTGTTTGGTGAGACTTGCCGGGAGGAGCTTTGGCGGTCAGGAGACCGTTTAGCACTCCTCGTAGGCGAGTGCTAATATAGCAATCGCTTTATGGTGAGTCAAGGAAGAATGTGATAATTCGACGCTCACATCTGTTGGGGCTTATACGTCTGTATAGACTTTGTTTTCATTAACTTGAGTGCCGCCAGATTTATCGGACACTTGTTTCTTGCCTTTGCGGGTTGTGGCGGGCTAGAATCCCCGGCACTGACGCTGGTGCCATCACTCTTCTATATCCGACTCATCAGTTTAACGGCGGGGACGCTCGTCTATTTGTTTTTGCTGGCGCTGATCTTAGGGCACCGAAGGCCGCGCACGTTTGAGAGAGTGCTGTTCTTCTTGATGCTGTCGCTGTTCCTTCTGTTTTCGGGCGGCCTACTCGAGATGAACGCCGCAATCGAGTACGCCTCGCCGCCGCACGCCACTCAGCTATTTTATGGGATCCTGCGCGAGCTCGGAGTGGTGTTCTTGCCGGCGCTCCTAGTACACGTCCATTTCGAATATCTCCGATCGGTACGATCCCGAACGCTGCCGCGCTGGGCTTGGATTGTCGTGTTGCTACTGTATGTCTGGCCGTTCGCGTATCTGGTGTGGGTGACATTAGAGGATTACAGAGCTTCCTGGTACACCCTTGAAATAGCGTTCGGTTTCTTCACGGTCGCGGGCACGGATAGCCTTGTTCCGGCGCTACTTTTATGCGCAGCTGTGGACTTCACAACTCTGAAGTCCTCGAAGGACCCTACCGAGCGCAGCTTCTTAGTTTGGATCGGCGCGTTTTCGGTTCTGATTTCGATACTGCTGGCTTTCGGGGGCCACCTTGGCGGTGCACCGCAGCTTATCGCCGACAGCGTCTGGACGGGACTGGTCTCGACGTGTGTTCTGCCGGGGGCCTTGTTGCTCTACTACGCGGTGCGGCGGAATTTTTTGGAGTATGGGGCGCAGCGGAACTTGATGTATGCGCTGCCGGCTACCTTTTTGGCGTTGCTGTATTTGGCGCTGGTGCGGCGGGTGAGCGGATGGCTGGAGCCGGTTTTGCCGCCGGAGGCTACGGCGAGTGTGTTGTTGTTTGTGTTGATTTTTCTGTTTGAGCCGCTGGAACGGTTGATTGGGCCGGTGCTGCATCGGCAGCTCTCGGAGCGGATGGACCGTGTGCAGAGGTTGACGTCGCAATTACAGCAAGAGGCGCGGCAGGGGAAGGTGGCGAATCTGGTGGCTTCGGCTGAGAAGAGGATTCGGGAGGAGTTTGGGCTCGCGGCGGTGCGCATTTCGATTCCGCGCGATGCGGCGTTGAAAGCTTTGGAGGCGCCGGGCGGGCTGGGACATACGGCACAGATGCGTTTGATGAAGGATGGGCAGGAAATCGGAGTGTTGGAGGCGGCTAATACCGGATCGTATCTGACGGGCGAGACTACCGCGGCGCTGGAATTTCTGGCCGAGCAACTACCGGGGATGGTGGACCTGGCGCGGTTGATCGAAGACAAGCTGCGGCTGGGGCGCGAACTGGCGGAGCGGGAACGGATGGCAGTGCTGGGGCAGATGGCGGCGAGCGTGTCGCACAATTTGCGGAATCCGCTTAGCTCGATGAAGACGGTGCTGCAGGTGCAGCTGGAAAATCCGGATTTGCCGCTGGATGTGCGGCGCGACTGTACATTAATAGTGGGCGAAATTGATCGCATGAGCGCGAAGCTGACGCAGCTGCTGCATTACGCGAAGCCGACGGTGCACGGCGAGCGCGTGGCGGCGGTGGCGGTGGCGGCGCAGACGGCGTGGCTGTTTGGGAGGGACGCGGAACGGCGCAACGTGCGGCTGGAATTTGAAAAGCCGACGCACGAGATTATGGCGCAGGCGTCGGAGGAGGCTTTGAGCGAGGTGCTTTCGAATTTGATTGTGAACGCGATGGAAGCGCAGCCGGATGGCGGGCGTGTGCGGATCAGCGTTGGGCGTTATGACGGACGGCTGGATATTGTGGTGGATGACGACGGTCCAGGAATTACGCAGGAGCTGCGCGCGAAAATTTTTCAGCCATATTTTACGACGAAGGCGACCGGGACGGGACTGGGGCTGGCGATTGTCGCGCGGCGGATTGAGGAATTGGGCGGGACGCTGGCTATCGAGAGCCCACTGCATCGGGGGAAGGGCACCCGGTTTCATTTGACGCTGCCGCTGGCGGAAGAGGAAACGAAATAAATCATGCGAACAATTCTACTGGTGGATGACGAGAGCGCGGCTCGGTATGGGACTGGGCGGGCGCTCGAGAAGCAATATGAGGTGATCGAGGCGGGGTCGGCTGCGGCGGCGCGCGAAGCTTTCGCTGCTGGCGCGCCGGATTTGATTCTGTTGGATTTGGTGATGCCGGGGGAGGATGGTCTTTCGTTCTTGCGGTGGTTGCGCGAAAACGGGCACGACGTGCCAGTGCTGGTGGTTTCGGCATTGGATACGGCGAAGACCGCCGTGGAAGCATTGCAGAGTGGAGCGGCGGATTACATTGTGAAGGGATTTGACATCGAGGAATTGCGCAGGCGCGTGGCGAATTTGCTGCGGCTTTCGGAATTGGCTGAAGAGAACACGCGGTTGCGGCGGGAGCTCGTGGCCGACGGGCAATTCGGACGATTGCTTGGGGCTTCGGACGCGATGCGGAGGGTTTTTGAGATGGCGGAGCGCGTGGCGGCGACGGACGCGACGGTCTTGATATTGGGTGAGAGCGGGACGGGGAAGGATTTGCTGGCGCAGGAAATTCACGAGCGGTCGGCGCGGCGCGGGCGGGCGTTTGTGGCGGTGAATTGCGCGGCGCTGCCGGAAAATTTGATCGAGTCGGAATTGTTTGGATATGAGCGCGGGGCTTTTACCGGAGCGGCGCAGCAGCGCAAGGGGAAGTTCGAGCTAGCATCGGGCGGCACGATTTTTCTGGATGAGATTGGAGACATGAATGCGGTGACGCAGGCGAAAGTACTGCGCGCGCTGGAAAATCGCAAGATCGAGCGGCTGGGCGGGTCTCATGCGATTGATGTGGACGTGCGCGTGATCAGCGCGACGCACCGGGATTTGCCGGCGGAAATTGCGGCAGGGCGTTTTCGCGAGGATTTGTATTACCGGCTGCGGGTGGTGACGCTGGAGCTGCCGCCTTTGCGCGCGCATAAAGAGGATCTGGCGATTTTGGTGGATGCGTTTCTGGAGCAGTTGGGAACGCGACACAAGCATCGCGCGCATGTGTCGGCGGAAGCTATGAACTTGCTGCGGCGTTACGATTGGCCGGGGAACGTGCGGGAATTGCGCAACGCGCTGGAGCGGACGCTGGTGTTGTGCGATGGCGATGAAATTGCTGCGGCGGATTTGCCGGAGGAGATTCGCGAGTATCGTGGTGCTGCTTCTGCGGCTAGCGCTACGAAGAAACCGGGGGACGATTCGTTCTTGGGCGAAGCGGATTTTCGCGAAGCCAAGCGGCAGTTTGAGATTGTTTATTTGCGGCGGAAATTGGAAGAGCATCATTGGAATGTGTCGCAGACGGCGGCGGAGGTCGGTTTGCACCGGCAGAGTTTGCAGGAGAAGTTGCGGGAGCTTGGAATTCAACGGCCGGGGAAGTGATGAGCGAAACAGAGTACGTCGCGGCGATGGCAGGATTTATTTTGGCGGGTGGGCAGAGTTCCCGGATGGGTGTGGATAAAGGGCTGTTAGAGATTGCGGGAGCGCCGATAATTGTGCGGGCGGCGCAGCTGGTGGAATCGGTGGTGGGCATCGCGGCTGTGGTGGTGGGAACGCCGGAAAAATATCAGGGGCTCGGATTGCGAGCGATTGCGGATGATTGGCCGGGTTGCGGGCCGCTGGGCGGGATTGCGACGGCGTTGCGCGCGTCCGAGGCGGATTGGAATTTGATAGTGGCGTGCGATTTGCCGTATTTGACGCGCGAGTGGCTAGAATATTTGCTGCAGCGGGCGCGCGATTCCGAAGCAGAGGCGGTGGTGCCGATGAATTTGACGCCGGAAAATAAACGCGGAGCGGAACCGCTTTGCGCGGCGTATCACAAAGGCTGCGAACCGGCGCTGCGGCGCGCGCTGGAGCGGGGCGTGCGCAAGGTGACGGACGGCCTGGCGGAATTGCGCGTCGAAGTGATAGAACCAAAGGAATGGAAAGGCTTTGATTCCGACGGGCTCCTATTCAAGAATGTGAACACGCCGGCTGATTACGAGCAGGCCAAGCGAAAATTTGCCGGGCGCGCGGGACGATGAGCGAACACTATTTCGAATTCAAAAATGTTTGCAAGGCGTTTGATGATAACGCGGTGCTGAAGGACGTCAGCTTCTTCGTGGAGCAGGGCGAGACGGCCGTGATTATGGGACGCAGCGGCGTGGGGAAATCGGTGTCGTTGAAATTGCTGCTGGGATTTCTGGCGCCGGATTCGGGGCGAATTATTGTGGCGGGGCAGGACGTGACGGACTGGACGGAGGAACAATTTTCCCAAATCCGGCGGCGAGTAACGATGGTATTTCAATCGGGCGCGCTATTTGATTCGCTAACGGTGGAAGAAAATGTGGCGTTTCCGCTGGTGAGCCGCGGCGAGACGGAAGCGCCAGAGAAAATTAACGCCACGGTGAAAGAGTTGATGACGGAGCTGGAGGTTGGGAATTTCGCGGATCGTTTGCCATCGGATTTGAGCACGGGAACGAAACGAGCGGTGGCGATCGCGCGGGCGCTGGCGGAAGATCCCGACGCGATTCTGTACGACGAGCCGACTACGATGGTGGACCCGCTGATGGCGGCGCATATCAGCGACCTGATCACAAAATTGAAAGCGAGGTTGAAGAAGACTTCGATTGTGGTGACGCACGACACGCACCTGGCGAAGAAACTGGCCGACCGGATTTTGTTTCTGCAGGAAGGGCGCGTGGGATTTTTCGGGACGTGGCAGGAACTGGAAAACTCGAAGGAGCCTTTCTTGAAGAATTTTCTCGCGCAGGATGAATTGATTCCGGCGCTGGACGCCGGCGAGTGAGCCAAAATCCCACGGCGACGCCCGCGCCAAAGGGCGGCGACCCGAAATCGCAGCTGCGGCGGGTGATGGGATTTTGGGACGTGCTGCTGTTCAATATTGGCGCGGTGCTGGGGCCGCGCTGGATTGCAGCGGCTGCGCACAATGGAACTTCCTCCATCAGTTTGTGGGTATTTGCCGCGCTGTTCTTTTTCCTGCCGACGACCTTTGTGATCGTGGAATTGTCCACGCGCTTTCCGGAAGAGGGCGGATTGTATGTGTGGTCCAAGGAAGCGTTCGGAGATTTTCACGGATTTATCGCCGGCTGGACATATTGGGTCTACACGTTTTTTTATTTTCCGGCGCTGTTGATGGCCAGCGCGGCGATGGCGGCGTATATCGGCGGAGGCGGCACGGCGTATCTGGCCCAGGACCGGACATTTTTAGTGGCGGGGTCGTTCGGATTACTTTTTGTGGCGGTGGCGCTGAATATTGTGGGGCTGAACATCGGCAAGTGGCTGCAGAACGTGGGCGCGGTTTCGACGTACGTGCCACTGCTGATGCTGGTGGGGATGGCGGCGTATTTGTGGCACGCGCACGGATCGGTGACGCATTTTACGTGGAGAAACATCATGCCCACGTGGGATTGGGGCACGGTGAATTTCTGGCCGCAGATTGCGTTCGCGTTCGTAGGACTGGAACTGTGCGCGACGATGAGCGAAGAAGTGCGCAATCCGCAGAAAACTTTGCCGCGCGCGATTTTTGGTTCCGGAATTTTGATTGCGCTGATTTATATCGCTGGAACTTTTGCGGTGCTTTCGATGTTGCCGGCCGATGCGGTGGATCCGAAGAGCGGCGTGTTTCAAGCGCTCACTACAGGCTCGATGATGCTGCGCATAGTTTTGTTCGGCGTGATTGCAGCGATTCTGGTGACGGTGGGGAACGCGGGGGGCGTCGGAGGAACGGTGGCGGGAGTGGCGCGCGTGCCGTTTGTGGTGGGGATTGACCGTTATTTGCCGGCGGTGTTTGGTCGAATTCATCCGAAGTGGAAGACGCCCTGGGTGGCGATTCTGGTGCAGGCTTTTGCGACGGGCGTAGTGCTGATATTGGGCCAAATCAGCGACAGCCCGAATACCGCGTATCAGGAATTGGTGGATGCGGGGACGATACTTTATTTTATTCCGTTCTTGTATATGTATGCGGCTGTGATCCGGCTAGCTTATCGCGGAGATCGCGGCGCGAACGAGAACCAGGTTTTGATTCCCGGCGGAAAAGTTGGAGTTTGGTTGATGGGGATATTGGGATTTACAGTGGTGCTGGGTGGGATTGTGCTGTCGCTGATTCCGCCGGAGGAAGCGGCGAATAAATGGATCTTCGAGGGGAAATTGGCAGGCGGGAGCGCGTTCGCGATTTTGTTTGGGTTGATGCTTTATTATCGTGGGGCGCGGGCGAAGGCGAGGGAAGCGGCTCGGACGAGTTAGCCACGCGAAATTGGTGTTAGTGGATTTTGCGATCTTGCGTGGTTTGTTTTGTAGCCAGGGAGAAGCGCGGCTCGATTTGGTTTTCTGTTGCGGTGGATCCGCTAACGCGGGCTGCTACGTATTCTCCTAGCGATGGACCGTGCTTGAAGCCGTGGCCTGAGCCGCCGCCTACCAGCCAGACGTTCTGAAAATCCGGGTGCTGATCAATCAGAAAATCTCCGTTGGAAGTATTTTCGTATTGGCAGACGCGCGTTTCGACCACGGGCGCGTGTTTCAGAGCGGGGAAGCGGCGGGAGACGAATTCGCGGGCCGATTCGACGGCTGCGGTGCCAGCGACGCGAGATTGCGTGTCGGGATCAACGGCGGGACCGTGGTGATCGTCGGCAACTTTCAGTCCGCGATTTTCCAGATCGGGCATGCCGTAAAATTCGTCTTTCAGATATAGCCAGGTGGGCAGGGCTTCTGGCCGGAATTGAATCTCTCCCTGCGGCACGCCGAAAAAAATAATTTCCTGGCGGGAGACGAAGATGCGCGGGCCCAGGAGTTCGGGGAAAAGTTTGGCAAACCAGGGGCCGCAGGAATAGACGAAAGCACCGGCGGAGATATTTTCTCCGTGGGTGGTCATGACGGAGGTGACGCGACCGGTGCCGAACGGTGCGAGGGCGGAAGCGGCGCGGTATTGCACGCCGATTTTCTGAGACTGCTCGACTACGGTTTGCACGGCACGGCGAGCCAGCAGGACGCCGCTTTCGGTTTCGAGGATGCCCCAGGCGTCGTCGTCAAACGCGATTTGAGGGTAATGCTTGCGCAGGCCCATAAGCGAGAGGCGCTCGTGCGGGACATTGTGATTTTGCAGAGCCGTGAGGGTGTCCATCGCGTAGGGATATTTTCCGTGGGCGATCCACAGGACGCCGGTGCATTGAAATAGTTCGGGGCGGCCGGCCTCGGCGAAGATTTCTTTCCAGCGTGGGAGCGCGCGGAGTGACCAGCGGGTGTAGATATCGTCCGCGCCATAGCCCATGCGAATGATGCGCGATTCGCCGCCGGAGCTGGCGCGGGAATTGGCGGGGCCGTAGGCGTCGAGCAGCGCGACGGAGGCGCCGGATTTCGCGAGGTAGTAGGCGGTCCATGCGCCGAAAGTGCCGGCGCCGATTACGGCTACGTCGTAGGATTTGCGTTCAGTCATCCGAGAAGCCGGACGAAAAAGTTTGGGGAGCGTGCGCGACGAACAGCGGGCGGGTCTGAGACCCGTTCCTACGGTCGTTGAGTGTGGGCGTCATTACAAGCGAAGAACGATCCGTTTCGGGGTCGCGATCGCGCATCAGAAACCTTCCTCGACGAGATGTTTTACGGTGAGGTGCGATGTGGCTGGCGATTTTTCATCGTGCAGCAGACTCTCAACGTATTTCGCGAGGATGTCGGTCTCGATGTTGATGGCGTCGTTGACGGACATGGAGTGGACATTGGTGTGGGCGTAGGTGAAAGGGATGATGGCGATATCGGCGATGCCGTCGTGCCAGCGGGCTACGGTGAGGCTGATGCCGTCGAGGGCGATGGAGCCTTTTTCGGCGACGTAGCGACGGAGATCTTGGGGCACGCGGACGGAGAGCCACCAATTTTCGCCTTCGGGTGCGAGGCGGGTGACGCGGCCGACGCCGTCCACGTGGCCTTGCATGAAGTGGCCGCCTAAGCGGGCGCCGGCTGCAAGCGGACGTTCGAGATTGACTAGGTGGCCGGTTTTTTTTTCTGCGAAATTGGTGCGGCGGAGAGTTTCGCCGGAGAGATCCGCAGAGAAATGCGTTGAGTTGAATTCGACTACTGTAAGGCAACAGCCGTTTACGCAAATGCTGTCGCCTAGTTTGGTGGAGGCTGCGATTGTCGAGTCAGTTCCGGGAGCAACGCCAGTAGTGGCTGTGCCATGGAAGCTGATGCGGAGGCGGCCGCCGTCTGGCGTGTGTTCGAGGGACTCTATTTTTCCTACTTGTTCGGTGATGCCTGTAAACATTTGCTTGTCGTTCCTGTGGTCAGTTTCGGTGCGTCTTTCTTGGATGCACAGGCAGGATTGCCTGTGCCACGTACACATCGTGAAAATATCCTTGGACTACGAAATCGGGGCCGCAGGGCTTTACGGTTAGGTTTTGCAGCGCTGGGGATTTTGCAAACCAGCGCGACGAGATTTGTGCCAGTGGGACGCCGCCAGTGCCCATGATTTTGGGAGCATAGAAGAGAATCATTTTGTCGACAATACCGGCTTGCAGGGCGGCGCCGTTTAGTTCGGCTCCGGCTTCCAGCAGGACGCTGAGGATTTGACGGCGGCCTAGCTCGCGGATCACGGCGCGGAGATCGGCGCGGCCTTCGCGCGCGGGAACGCGGACGACTTCGACTCGGGCGCGTGTGAGGGCGCGGGCCTTCGGCGACTCGGGCGATTGCGTGGTGAAAATGAGCACGGCGTGTTGCGCGGATTTCACTAGATTGGAGCGCAGCGGCGTGCGCAGGCGCGAATCAACTATGGCACGGAGAAGCGGACGACGGCGCGGCTCCCCGGTGCGGTCGCTCATGCGCGGGTTGTCGGCTAAGACTGTGCCGATTCCGGTGAGGAGCGCGTCGGCTTCGTGGCGCAGGCGTTGGACGGCGTCGCGCGATTGCTGGTTGGTGATCCAGGTGACGCTGCCGGCTTTTTGGGCGATCTGGCCGTCGAGGGTAAGCGCGGTTTTCAGGGTGACAAGCGGGAGTTTGGTTTTTATCCAGCGGGCGAAATCTTCGTTCAGGTGCTGTGCTTGTTTTTCAAGGACGCCGCTGACTGCCTGGATTCCCGCGCGACGCAATTCGGCAAGGCCCTTGCCGGAAACGGCGGGATTGGGGTCGCGCATTGCAGCGACTACTTTCTTTATTCCGGCGGCGATGATGGCTTTGGTGCAGGGGCCGGTGCGGCCAGTCGTGCAACAAGGCTCGAGCGTTACGTAAAGCGTAGCTCCGCGAGCGCTTTTTCCGGCTTGTTTTAGTGCGACGATTTCGGCGTGGTCGCGGCGGTCGTAGTCGTGGAAGCCTTCGCCGATCACTTTTCCGTTCTTGATCAGAACTGCGCCGACGATAGGGTTGGGATGCGCGAGAGCTGCGCCGCGAGTGGCTAGCGTTAGAGCGCGGAGCATCAAGGCGTCGTTTATCTCGGTTGGTTTCATATTTGAATGCTCGGCAGCGCGTGAACCAAAGCTGGCGGCCTTAAGGCCGCCGCTACAAATTCAAAACCTTCAAGAGCCGGCCTACGTCAATTAGTCAAAAAGTGAGTTGACGTAGGTTTGGGCATCGAATGGGACCAGGTCGTCGATTTTTTCGCCGGTGCCTACGAAGCGGATCGGCAGATTCAGTTCGCGGGCGATCGCTACGACGATGCCGCCTTTGGCGGTGCCGTCAAGCTTGGTGAGCACGATGCCGGTGACTCCTGCATGGCTCCAGAATTCGCGGGCCTGGTTCAGGCCGTTCTGTCCGGTGGTGGCGTCGAGGACGAGGAGCACGTCGTGCGGGGCGCCGGGAATTACCTTGGCGGCGGTGCGTTTCATTTTATCCAGCTCGGCCATGAGATTGGACTTGGTGTGCAGGCGTCCGGCGGTGTCCACGATGACGACATCGGCGTGGCGAGCGCGCGCGGCGGTGAGCGCGTCGAAAACTACGGCGGAGGGATCGGCCCCGGGTTTCTGTTTGATCATTTCGACGCCGGAGCGGCGCGCCCAGATTTCGAGTTGTTCGATGGCGGCGGCGCGGAAAGTATCGGCGGCGCAGAGGATTACCGTTGTGCCTTCTTTCTTCAGGCGGTTGGTGAGTTTGCCGATCGTCGTGGTTTTGCCGGTGCCGTTGACGCCGACGACGAAGAGGACGCGCGGCTCGTCGGCGGGCTTGCCGTCCGCGTTGGGCTGAGACTTGGCCGGTGCGGTGAGAATTTTCAGGATTTGATTTTTCAGTTCGCGTTTCAGGGAACCGGGTTCTTCGAGTTTGTGTTCGTTCACCTGCTGGCGCAGGGCGGCGAGGACTTCTTTGGTGGTGCGCACGCCGAGGTCGGCGCTGAGCAGCGCGGATTCCAGTTGCTTCAGCAGCTCGGGGTCAACGGGACGGTCGCCGGTGAGCAATTGTTCGACGCGGGCGGAAAGTTCCGAACGAGTTTTGCTGACGGAATCTTTCAGCCGTTCGAGGAGCGTGGGTTCTGGTGGTCCGAAGAGGGAGATCATGGCAGTTGGCCGCAGTGTGCGGAGTACTCGATTGTAGCAAACGGAGAGTGATTGGTGAGTAGTGAGTGGTGATTAGTGATGAGAGGCTGGCGGCTAGAGGTGCGGAGCACGACCTCGGGCCGGAAAATTACACTTCGACGAGGGCGGCGCTTAGCCGGAGACGGCCGGAGGCTACCGCGGCGTCTAGGGCGGCTACTACGTTGGGATCGAACTTGGAGATGGCGAGGGAACGGATACGGCCTAGCGCGAATTCCAGGTCCATGGCGGATTGATAGGGGCGATTGGTGGTGATGGCGTCGAAGGTGTCGGCGACGGCGATGATGCGCGCCATCATGGGAATCTGATCGCCGGAGAGGCCGTAGGGATAACCGGCGCCGTCCATGCGCTCGTGGTGCAGTTCGATGCCGGGCAGCATGTCTTTCAGCTGGGCGACGGGACGCATGATGTTGGCGCCCTTGCTGGGATGCTGCTTCATGATATCGAATTCTTCGTCGGTCAGCTTGCCGGGCTTTTTCAGGACGCGATCGTCGACGCCGATTTTGCCTACGTCGTGCAGCAGCGCGGAAATGCGCAGGCGGTCAATATCTTCGGAATCCAGGCCCATGTATTCCGCGATGATGATGGAATACTTGGCGACGCGGCCGGAGTGACCACGGGTGTAGGGATCCTTTTCGTCGATGGCGGCGGCGAGCATGCGGATGGAGCCAAGGAACAGCTCGCGATTTTCGGCGGCGGCCTGCTTGAGGCGCTCGACGTATTCTTCGATGTCTCCGGCCATGTGATTAAAGGTTTCGGCCAATTCGCTGATTTCCCTGGTGCCTTCGACGCGCACGCGCTCGTGAAATTCAGCGCGGCTGATGGCGCGCACGGATTCCACCAAGCCGCGAATGGGGCGCGTGATGCCCAACGCAAAGAGATATCCGAAGAGAAGCGCGACCAGGGTGACGCCCACGACGAAGCTGAGCGCTTGCGCGGTGAGTTCTTTGACGCCGGCATCAATGCGCGCGCTATCCAGGCTGCGCTCGGCGATGACCGTCCAGCCCAACTCCGGGATGGTGCTGTAAGTGCCGATCATTTCGACAGGATGATTGTTCTTGTCCTGCTCGACGAAATGCATGGTTTCGGTGGCGCGCAGTTCCTGCGGCAATTCCTTCAGGTGATTGACGACGGGAGAACTGGCAGTGACGTCGCGGCCCGGAACGACTTCAGCCGAGTCGGGGTGCGCGACGATGTGGCCGTGCCCGTCCACAATGAATACGGTGCGCTCGCGCACGCTAGCATCGCGTATGCGTTCGAGGAGGCGGTCAATCGAGACGACCGAGGCGATCATGCCAGTGAATTGGCCGTTCAAAGAGAGCGGAACCGAAACGACGAGCGCCGGGCGATTATTTTTTCCGAGCGCGAAGGATTCACTGACAAAGGGCAGTCCTTGAATGCTCGCCGTGAAGGCGCGTTTAAGTGCGCCACCAACGAACGGATCTTGATCGGCGTTGAAACTGCCCGCGGATTGGCCTTTGGCGAGCTTGTTGACGGCGGTGACGTAGAGAATATTCTGATTATTTTCGACGAAGCTTTGCAGCAGGCGCGCGAGCAGCGGCGCGTGCATGGGGTCGTCCACATTTTCAATCCAGCCGGTGAGGGCGAGGACCTGGCGCTGGCTGAGCAACTGTTCGCGCAGATTTTGTTCGAACTGCAGGGTTTCGCTGGCGAGCGAACGGGTGATTTCGGATTGCTGGACGCGCTCGGTATCTTGCAGTTTTTCTTCGCTGAGGCGCAAGACCTGGCGGTGGTAAAGCCATAGAGGTGTGATGCTTACGAACAGCAGGGCGCCTAGCACAATCCAGAGGATGCGCAGGCGGCGGGTCGTCTGCTGCTTGAGGGCTTCCGTGGGCACAGGAATCTCTTCGCTAAAATCGTAGCGAAGTCGGCGATGCGATACAACGGGACGATGGTACTGGGGTTGGCGAATGAGATACAGAGAGATTGGGACTTATCGAGGCGGCCGAAAGCTCGCAAATCGTGCCTCAGCGGCTGAAGCCGATTTAATTTTGCGATGGTTTCGGCACGGCTGAAGCCGTGCCCTGACGTAAAACGTTGGATCCCGCACGGACCTTTATCCGCGCGTGCGGCGCGCAAATCGTGCAGGCTACTCGTCGTCTTTGTCGCTCTTGCCGCCGAAATTCAGGCGGGGTTCTTCTCCGGCGATCAGACGCGCAATATTTGGGCGATGTTTGATTAGCACGAGCAGGGAAATCACTACTGTGCCCAGTGTGACGTATTCGGGCGGGGCGTGGCCGGGTGCGTAGAGCAGGTAGACGAAGAGAGGCAGCGCGACGGCGGCTGAAATCGAACCGAGAGAGGAATAGCGCCAGAAAATTACCACTGCCAGCCAGAGGACGATTGCGGCGGCGACCGCTTGCCAGCAGATCGGCAGGAAAACGCCAAGGCCGGTGGCGACTCCTTTGCCGCCTTTGAAGCCGAGCCATATCGGAAACACGTGGCCGATGACGGCGCAGAGGGCGGCGATCATCATCCAGCGAATATTGCCGTGGGTGTAGTGCGCTGCGAGCCAGACGGCGGCGTAGCCTTTGCCTGCGTCGAGTATGAGCGTGAGAATTCCGGCAAATTTTCCGGCGTTGCGCGTTACGTTGGCGGCGCCGATATTGCCGCTGCCGATGGCGCGGATGTCCGGGCCACCGAACGCTTTCACGATGAGCAAGCCGAAGGGGATTGAGCCGAGAAGGTACGCTAGCGGCGCGATGAGCCACGCGGTGCTGACGAAAATCGAGTTCAATTCGTTCCTTCCACGAATGGAAATGCAGCGAGCTTGGTGTATTGCGCGCCGGATGGTTTTAGCACGCTTTCGAAAAGATGGAATTCGGATTCGCGCGCCGCGCCGAAATCATACGACTTCAGCGCGTCGGCTGCACGAGCGAGATTTTCCAGCGCGTCGCCGGGCTCGAGGCGCGCGAGAGTGAGGTGCGGAGAGTAAGTGCGCGTTTCGCGCGCGAAGCCGAGCGGTTCGAGCGCTTCTTCGACGGCTGCCGCGAGTTCGGTGAGGTTGGGAGTGGCTTGAACGCCGCACCAGAGCACGCGCGGCTTGAATTCATTGGGAAAAAAACCGAGAACGCGGAAATCCATGGCAACAGGTTGCGCGGAACGAATGGGCGCGAGGGCGGCGCGGATCTCGGGAAGTTTTTGCGGATCCGTTTCACCCAGGAATTTCAGAGTGACGTGCATGGATTCAGCGCGGACCCAGCGCGCGGCGCGACATTCCGGTTTCAGGCGCTGGATGAGCGTCGCGAGAGCGTTGCGTACCGCGCTGGGCAAATCGAAGGCGACGAAAAGGCGCATGGCTTTGGCTCAGGCTCTGGCGGCTGCGGGAAAAAGATAATAGCGGCGCACGGCGTCGAGCGCGGCTTGCGCGGCGAATTGGCGAATGCGTTCGCGATCGCCGGGAAAGCGATAGGCGCGTTCGCGGGGGCCGTGCTCGTCGGCGAGGCCGATGTGCACCAGGCCGACCGGCTTTTCCGGGGTGCCACCGCCGGGGCCGGCTACGCCGGTGACACCGACCCCGAGAGTCGCGCCCGTGCGTTTGCGAATGCCGTCGGCGAGCGCGAGCGCAACTTCGGAGCTGACCGCGCCTTTTGCCTCGATCAAACTTTGCGGGACGCCGACGAAGGTGGTCTTCAGGTCGTTGCTGTAGCAGATCACGCCGCCGAGAAAATAGGAAGAGCTGCCGGGCACCCTCGTGAGGCGTTCGGCGAGCAAGCCGCCGGTGCAGCTTTCGGCGACGGCGACGGTGGCGCGATTTTCGGTGAGGACGCGCGCAACGACTTCTTCGAGGGCTTCGCCGTGCGTGGAATAAAGATGTTCGCCGAGAGCCAGGGCCATGCGGTCGGTGATTTCGTCGAGAAGTTTTTCGGCTTTGGCGGCGTCGCGAGACCAGGTCCGCGGGTGCAGTTGCGTGCCGGTGGGCGCGGCGAGGATGGTGGTTTCGGTGTCGGGATAAAGCTGATAGAGCGGGCGCACGCGCGTTTCGACGTCAGATTCGCCGAGGCCGGTGGTGCGCAGGTCGCGGGTGAAGAGGCGCTCGTCACCGGAAATTTTTGTGAGGCGCGGGCGAACTTCCGTTTCGAAAATGGATTTTAGTTCGTGCGGCACGCCGGGAAGAAGCACGATGATGTGACCGTCGGCTTCCAGCCACAGAGCGGGAGCGGTGCCGCGCGGATTCGGGAGAACCGTGGCGCCTTCGGGGACCATGGCCTGGCGTTTATTAATTTCGGGCATGGTGCGTGCGAAACGGCGGAAGCGTTCCTGGATTTCGCGCACGATGGCTTCGTCGAGATCCAGCTTGCGGCCGAGAAGTTCGGCGACGGTTTCGCGCGTGCGGTCGTCGTCGGTGGGGCCCAGGCCGCCGCTGGCGATAATCAGGTCCGCGCGATCGAGAGCTTGACGGAAGGAGGAGCGCATTTCGTCGCGCGAATCGCCGACCACGGCTTTATGGATGACGCGGATGCCGATCTTGTTGAGTTCGTCGGTGAGCCAAAGAGAGTTGGTATCGAGTCGATAGGGCGTGAGCAGCTCGGAACCGACGGCAATGATCTCCGCATTCATGTAGAAATGTTGTACTCGATGAGGACTGGGGTGTGCAAGTCGAGGGCGGCAGCGATTCGTGATCCGATGCGTTGGCAGGTGTGGAGAATGGTCTGGTACCTTACTGAATGCCGGAGAAGGGATTCTCGATCACAATACCGGCGATTCTTTGCCCGGCGTTGAAATCTTCTGAGAGAAGCCGGGTCGCGCCACTTTTTGCAGCGGATGAGACGATCAGGGCGTCCCAGAAACCGATTCGCGATTCGTCCTCGATTCGAAATGCTGCGGAAACTTCTGCGGAGGTGGTGTCTGTGCACCAGATTTCGTAGTTGCTTACAACTTGGCGCGCCGCCTCCTTGGATAGCGGCACCGGAATCTTTCGCGTGACGTTCACATAGAACTCCTGCAGAACTTGAACGCTGAGAACGCCCGCTCGTTCGCTCCATAGCTCACGGAGAACCGTTTCAGCGATTTGATGCTTTGCGCCGGCGGCAACATCGTGCGCATACATCAATACGTTCGTATCGATGAAGGTTTTATCGCTCATGGAGCTCGTCGCGGCTGACTGAGCCTTTGCCGCCGAGGTCAAAGCCTTGGTCGAGTAGGGCCAGCGCCTGCCGTTGCGCACGCTCGTACGCCTCTTCCTCGCCGACGAGGATCTCAATCTGACGAGCCAGCAGACCGCTGATCGAAGTGGAGCGACGAGCCGCGACGATCTTGGCCTTTTGAATAGTTTCGCGGTCGAGGCTGATGGTTAAGTTTTGCTTGGCTTTTGGTTTTGAGTTGGGCATAGTCCGATCCGTGTCACGTGATATACGTGTAGCACGTATTCTACGTGAAGTCAATCTGAGGAGTTGATCCTCCATGCTGACGAAACCTCGCTGGCTGCTGCATCTGGAAGGGGCCGGTATTCTCGCCTTAACGCTTATTCTGTACCGTGCGGGACACTTCCATTGGTGGCTGTTTGCGCTGCTGCTGCTCGCACCTGATCTGTTTATGCTGGGTTATCTGGTGAATCCCAAGATAGGCGCGGCCATCTACAACCTCGTGCACACTTCGGCCGTGCCGATTTTATTGTTAGGCGTCGCGATCGCGGCTCCGCTTCCGGCGCTTGAGCCTTACGCCCTAATCTGGCTGGCACATATTGGCATGGACCGGATGCTGGGGTTTGGTCTGAAGTATCCGACGCGATTCCAAGACACACACCTCCAGCACGTGTGAATCGAAACCCGTCGCAACTGGTCCGCGCGGTTCCGCTTCCATCAAACGCGTCAAGGGTGTGAGGTTAGCTGCTCGGATTGTTTGCTGGCAGGCGGCTGCGGTTTCGGCTTCGCGAATTGAGCGGGGTCTATCGGAGCGTTTTGTCGCACTGATTCGAATTGGATTGTGTTCTTGTTTCCGGGTTGCAAGGTGGTGACGCGGAAGGGGACTTGGACGCCATCAACGTCGCGGTAATCGGCGTAGTCAATTTGGGTGGGGTTGCGGCCTAGCGGGGTTTCGGCGTAGCGGATAATGCGGATTAGCAGGCCGGATTCTTCGTCGAAATATAATCTTGCCGGGGGTTGGCCTTCGCGGATCGCTATGAGCAGGTAGGCGTCGCGGTCGTTTATTTTTTCAGGATATTCGATACGCAGCTCGGGGAATATCTTCTGGATGTGCAACGGGAATTGCAGATCAGCATCCATTCGCGCGGCGGCGAGATCGGCATCGTGCATTTCGCGCGGCGGGCGCCCGGGAGCGCCAGACCAGCCTGACTGGCCATCGAAAGTGGTGACGCTTTCTCCGCTGGGGGAGTGGCGGACGATGGACTGCTTGTCCGGCGCTTGGGTGAAAATTTTCACGCTTTGCGATTGGCTGTGGAAAGCGGTCGAGCCTGTTTCCACGCGGGTAGTGATTTTTTCGATCGCGGCCGAGCCTCCGAGCGCGCGGACGTAGTTTTCAAGCAGCTGGGTGACGGTGGGCAAGTTCGTTGGGAGTTTCGGCGCCGAAGCATCGCCGGTGGCGTTGGCAGCGGTCGGGCTGGCGCCGGTTGCGACGGAAGCGGGCTGCGACTCGCCGCCGACCAACGGAATGGTCAACGGATTCGGCGCGCCGTGATGACAGGAATAGCAGGTGACTTCGCGATGGCCTTCGAAATTATCTTTGTTGAGCGCGAACATCATCTGCATCATGTCGCGCGCTACTTTCTTGGGTTTCTTGTCGTCCTTATCGAAGTGGTTTTCGACATGGCAGTAACTGCACTCGACGCCGAGCGACGCGGTGATGAATTGCATCGCGGGAATTACCTGGCCCGCTGGAACGCCTTTGAGGATTTGGATATTTTTGTAAACTTGCTCGGCGGTTTTTCCGGATTCGTTGGCGGAAGATTGCGGAGCGGGAGGATCGGCAGCGGGCTTGTCGTCCATGGCGGCTTTGATTTTGCCGGCGAGCGCGTCGGCTTCCGCGGTATTGCCTACCTTTTGGTACAAGCTCATCAGTGTACTGGCGGCGGGAAGATATAAAGGGTCGAGGGTGAGCGCGCGTTCCAGGTGCGCGATGGCGCGGGTAGCGTCGCCGGACTGAACGTAGGGCGAAGCGGCACTGGCTTCGGCGAGCGGCGAATTGGGATCGAGCGCGAGCGCACGTTCGAAAGCGATTTTGGCTTCCGAGGTTTGTTGCGCGAGCAGCAGGGCTTCGCCAATCCATTTGAAAAAATCGCTGTCGTTCGAGAATTGCGCCTGCACACCGGTGAGCGTGCGGTAGCCCTGCACGATGAATTGCGAAGATTTGCGCTGCATGCCGGCGTCAATGTAAGCGATGCCGAGATTGCGAGCTTGGAAATCGGCTGCGGGCTGGCGCCACGCGGCGATGCTGGTATCAGCAGGCGCTTCAGGTTGCGCTTCCGGGCGGCGCTGAATTCTGTGATCGGTGAAGGCGGAGTGGCCGCCATCTTTCGCGTCGCGGCGGGGCATGTGGCAAGAGAGGCAATCGCTATCTTTCGCGGGGTGCGCGGCAGCAACGGGAAATTTTGCAGCGTGACAATTGAGACAGACCGCGCGGTAATACGCGACGGGCTGCAGTGGCTTGCCGCTCGGATCAGTGCGCGGATCATTGTGCTGCGAGTCATTGCGCGGACTAAAGTGCGGATCATGGCATGTGCCGCACCACAGGCGGCCGTTGCTGTTGCGCGCGCAGGCGCTCAACGCGAGTTGCTCGACGTGACTGATGACTTTGAACGCGCCGCTGGGATTCGCGTCGTGATACGTGGTGAATACATCTTCGGTACGCTCGCCCGGGGCGAAATCGCTCAGCTGTTTTCCTGGATTGGGGACGCGCGCGACGCCGAAGAGGTGGCATTGCTCGCAGATGCTGTCGCGCGCGGCGGGCTCCAGCTTCGTGGGATTGACGATATTGCCGGCACGCGGGTCGGAGAGATGTTTTTCCGCAGGCCCGTGGCAGCGTTCACAGGTGATCGCTTCCTCTGACGCGGGAAATATTGGCGCGCGATATTCATTTAGCGTTTCGGCGACGTGCAGAGCGTTGCCCGAATGGCAAAGCACACATTCTTCGCGGATGGGACGCGTGAAATCGGGGTCGGGCTGATTTTCGTAGCCGGGCGCGAGATCGTAAGCTTGGCGGCTCTTGTAAAACGCGACTGGAGACTGGAAAAGGTGGCCGCCGATATCCACGAGATATCCACTGGCGTGATTGCCGGAGCCGACGACCCAATCAATGTGGTATTCACTTTGGTCGCCGCCATTTTCCCAGCGCTGCCAGTAGCCGGCGGGCGTCGAGTACATGGTGATTTTCGAGCCGTGCGCGCTGACGGTGCCATCTGGTTCCTGTCCGGGGCGGCGTAGTGAGTGAGCCATCGCCGAGCGAGCGTATCCCGCGACTTCGTCGGGATGGCAGGTGACGCAGCGACTTGCGCCAGTCGGAGCACTTTCCATTTGTGGCGCGGGAGTGCTCGCGTCGCGCGCAGCGGCGGGGTCGCCAGCCGATTGACCTTGCGCCGAGATAACACTGACCAGAAAAACCAGCATGAGGAGGAGCGGTCGCGAGAGGAAGTGTGCTGCGAGCGGGAGCGGAGATCGCTGTTGGATGTGGCCGGGCGGTCCGTGGCCGCGATTTTGGTTTTGCGCTGAATGGAGTAGAAACATATTTGGGGTTGAGACGCGAGCGAGGCTAGATAGGTTGCGGAGCAGACTCATAATTTGCAGACGGCACTCTCTGAGACGCTGGCTCGGCGCAGCGCCAGGAGAGCCGGTGGCCTGTTCACTGCCAGGCAGTCCGGCGAAAAACATTAGAGTCGCGCAGGACGTCAATCGAGTCAGATGGCTGGTACGAACTGGAGATCGTGATGAAACAAAATTTGCAAGATACGACGGCGCTGCTCGCGCGCACGCCGCCGGTGCTTGATGCGCTGCTGCGGGATTTGCCGGAAGCGTGGACGTCGCGAAATGAGGGTGATGGCACGTGGAGCGCGTTCGACGTCGTCGGGCATTTGATTCACGGCGAACGCACGGATTGGATTCCGCGCGCGCGGATGATATTGGATTTTGGCGAGACGCGGGAGTTTGAACCCTTCGATCGTTGGGGACAGGAACGAGAGAGCGAAGGAAAATCACTGGGACAGCTACTGGATGAGTTCGCGCGGTTGCGAGCCGAGGGCCTGGGCGAACTGCGCGCGATGAATTTGCAGCCGGCGGATCTGGAGCGGCGCGGACGGCATCCTGCGCTGGGCGTCGTTACGCTGTCGCAACTGCTCGCCACTTGGGCTACGCATGATTTGACTCACGTGCACCAAATTTCGCGAGTGATGGCACATCAATATCAGGCAGCCGTAGGCCCGTGGCACGCATATCTTGGCGTGCTGAAGTGCGGCGGACACAGCGCGCCCTGATGAGCGCAGCGGAGGAACGAACATGGAAACACCGGTGACCGTTGCGGTGCCAGACCTTTCATCGCGGCCGTTTCGATTGGTGTGCGAGCGCATCATGGCGGCCACGCCCGAAGCGCTTTTTCTGGCGTGGACAGAGCAATTCGATCGCTGGTTTGCGGTGGCGGGCACGGTATTGATGAAAGGCGAGGTGAACGCTCCTTTCTTTTTTCAGACTGAGTTCGCCGGAGCGCGGCATCCACACTACGGCCGGTTTCTGCGGCTGCATCGCGACCGGTTGGTGGAAATAACCTGGCTCACCAGCGCTACGAACGGCGCTGAGACGGTGGTGACGGTTGAGTTGCGGCCAAACGAAGGCGGAACGCAGCTGCGTCTGACGCACGCAGGATTTCCGGACGAGCCGTCGAAGAAACGTCACGAAGAGGCTTGGCCGCTGGTGCTGGCGCAACTCAACGAGCGAGTGTCGCGCCCGGCGTGAAGTCGCCGTGTCAATTTAGCGTGCGTGGCGGCGTCTTCAATCAGAGTGGCACTTTGCGGCCATTGCTGCGCGCCTTTCGAGTCAAAAGTACGCCGCGCTCCGGAATCAGGGCAAGGTGCCCGGCCGCAAAGGCAAAAAAGCCCTGTCCCTGGTTTGCGATCGCGCTGGCGCACGGCGCATGCGGCTGGCACAATCAACGAATTCAACAGGAGGCGCGGGCTTGTCGGACGAAAACGATTCGGAGCATCGCGAACTGCCAGCGACGGGCGCGGCGGCGCGTGCTGGTTCGGATCCGCCGAGCGCGCCAGATCCGAAGCCACCGGCAGCCTCGGTACGCGCTGATCGAAACCGGCTGCTACTCTGGGTGGGAATCGCGTTCATTTTTCCCGGGCTGCTGGTTTTTGCGCTGCATCTGCAGGGTGACCGGTCGAATCCCGTTTTCAGCGTGCGGAGTGAATTGCCACTCAAAGCGTGGTTCGCGTTTTGCGTGACGCTAGCCACATGGATCGTATCGCGCATGGAGAAGCGGCCGCTGGGCGATTACGGCATTCCACCGCGCGGAATTTTCGGATTGCGATTCTGGGAAGGCGCGCTGTGGGGCTTCGCTATGCTTTCCGCGATTCTGCTGATTCTGCGCGCGTCGGGCCATTTTCAAATTGATTCCGTGGCGCTGGCGGGCCGCGCGGTGCTGCGGTACGCGCTGGGCTGGGGCGCGGTGTTTCTGGCGGTGGCGGTGCACGAGGAGCTCGCGTTTCGCGGTTACTGGTTGTTTTCGTTCGCGCGACGTATGGGCTTCTGGCGGTCCGCGGTCTTTACTTCGGTGGTATTCGGCGCCGCGCATCTCGGCAATCCGAATGAAAATGTGATCGGCATTCTACAGGTTGTAGTGATTGGGCTGCTTTTTTGCCTGATGATCCGCCGGACCGGCACGCTGTGGTTCGCGTTGGGATTTCACGCGGCGTGGGATTGGGCCGAGACATTTTTTTACGGCACGCCGGATAGTGGTTTGCTGGGAGTTGGCCGGTACCTGAACACGTCGGTGCAAGGGCCGAAATGGCTGACGGGAGGATCTGCGGGACCGGAGGGCAGCGTTATCGCGTTTGTGGTGCTGCTACTGTGCGCGCTGCTGGTTCATTTGCGATTTCCGAGCGCTGTGTACCCGGATCGTCCGGCTTAAAGCGTAGCCGATCGAAATCGTCGTGGCGCGCGCCTATCATATGCCCAAAAGAGAACGGAGCCAGCCTTCGAAAACGTCTGACCAAGCGTGGGCGAGCATATTGGCTCGAAGATTGCGGCGCCAGGCCGCCAGCGAGCCGTAGAGAATGCCTAGCGCAGCGATTACGATTACTTGTTTCCAGCCTTGATAGGTGTGGGCGAGGCCGAAGATCGCGCCTTGTAGAATTACGGCTGCTGCGATGCTGCCGGTGGCGGCTTGGAATTGCTTTTGCATATAGCCGCGGAAGACGATTTCTTCGCAGATTCCGGCGGAGATGGAGAGCAGAATCCAGAGCGTTACTTCCGCGAAGCCGCTCGGTGGTTGATACGAAGCGGTTGCCGCGGGGACGCGTTCGACTGCGCGGTGCACTAGCCACGCGGTTAGTTCCCACACGCCCCAGAAGGGAATCGCGATGGCGAGGTCTGTCGCTACGCTTCGCCAGCTGGTCCAGCGCCCGCCGGTGAGGTCGCGCAGGTTGCCGCCTCTCCAGTGGACTCCTGCCCACGCCCAGTAGGCCATGCCCCACTCCGAAAGGATCAGCAGAAAATATTTCAGGAGAACTGCGCCGTGCGCGGCGTTGGGCTGCCCGGATTCCGGGGCGACTGTGCTTGATGGCAGGCTGGCGCGAAAACCGAAATACGCGAAGATCAGCAGGATGGAGAACGTGTGCCACGGCGCGGCGATCAGGCGGCGGGGCGGCCTTGGCGATTGTGTTTGCGCGGGACGGGCTGGGATGTCGGTCATGAGGTCACCGAAGATATACGGACATACGGATGGATACGCAAGGGATAGCGGAAAAATTGCAGGGTAGCTGGCGAAATCGAAGAGAGATCCTTTACCCGCTGTCGCGGGCTCAGGATGACGGCCGAAACTTTTGTTGGAAACGCTGGTTGGTGAGGATTAACCGTTGAGGGGCAGGCCTTGCACGTCCCAATCGAGTGAGTACAGCGCGTTGTTGGTCGTGATCATAGCGCGGCGGGAAGGCAGTAGCGCGAGACCCACAATATTGCTGCCGCTGACCACCAATTCGGGCTCGGCCTGGGGCGTTAGGCGGACGATGCCGCGCTGGCCGCCCAGAGATGCAGCGACGTAAAGATTCCCAACGCGATCGAACGCGATGCCTTGCGGACGACCGAGGCCGCGGAAAAATGTGCTGACTTCGCCGGCGGGATTGATGCGATAGACGTGGTCGAAGCTGGAAGTAGTGGGGCCGGTGACGTAAAGCTCGTCTGCGGTGCTGAACGCCAGATGGTAGGCGGCCATGGAAGGTTCGAGCGTGGCGAACACGAAAATTTCGCGGTCGGGGCCGATTTTGAAAATTGTGCCGCTTCGATCGCCGACGTAAAGATTGCCGGCCTTGTCGAACGCGAGGCCGGTGGCGATTCCCATGCCTTCAATCCATTGCATCGCGCGGCCGTCGGGCGAAACGCGATGGATCGCGCCATCGTGGCGGCTGGAAACGAAAAGGAAGCCTTCGCTATCAATAGCCATGCCGGTGGGATTCATCATTTCGGTGATGAAAGGTTTGATGACGTGGTTCGCGGTGACTTTGTAAAGCGAGACGGGAACTTTCTGGCCGCGCTGGCCGCTGAAGGTGACGTACACGTTGCCATCGGCGTCCACTGCGGGGCTAGCGACGGGATGGAGATTGTCGGCAACTTGGGTGCCGAGCGCGAGAGGGTACGGCGGGCTTTCGACTCCGGCCATGCGCACGCGCACGGTGCCGCCTGCGGCTCCTTCCGGCACGCGGGCGATCAGCAGATTTTCCGCCGCGAGCACCAGGCTGGCTTCCGCGGCGCCGAATTGCACCAACGGGCGCGCGTGATTGCGCGTGCCAAAGCCGCTCCCGTGTATGGCGACTTCGCCGCCGGGGAGTGCGGCGGCTGGCTTGATTCTTTCGATTCTGGGACTGGCGGTCATGTTCACGATTATTTTTGTGTCGGGGCGCTCGGCGCTTGCTCTGATAGCTTGCACTAAATCGCGGCTCGTGTCATTCCGTGCGTCGCCCGTATCGAGCGTTTGTCGCGCGGCTGGCCCGCTACAAGCCCGCAGCGCGCGCCAGCCATAGGCCGATGGCGGCGTAAATTCCGGCGATCCAGTCGTCTGCCATGATACCCCAGCCTCCCGGCAGAGATTCCGCTTGCCGCGCGGGGAACGGCTTCCAAATATCGAACACTCGAAAAAGTATAAAACCCAGGAGCAAATATTTCCAGTTGAGGGCGGAGCGCAGCGTGATGAGACCGAGCGGCGTCGCGTTCCAGGAGGATTGCGCGACTCTCCACCAGACCGGGATTCCGCAGCCGAGGAGGAGCGTCAGGTGTTGCCCCGATACTTCGTCGATTACCACATACTGCGGATCCTTCTCGCGGAAGCGCTTGGCGACGCGATCGGAAGCCCAGACTCCAAGACCAGCAACGAACAGCGTGATGACGACCTGCGCCCACAAGAACGGATCGGAATACCAGGTGGAGGCGCTCAAGAATATTCCGTAATCGCCGTGATGGGCGCCTATGATCGCGGCGCCTAGGCCGAAACATATCCAATAGGGCACGACCGCCAACACAAGTCCCACGAGCGAGCCCAACGTGCCGGGCGCTTTCGGAAAGTAGCCCAAGCCTCCTGCCGTGGCTAGGAACAGGGCGAAATGCGGATTGGTTGGCGGCGGGAGTGGCTGCGGCGCGTTGTGGGAGTTCGCAGCGGGAGGGGCGGAGGTATCGGAATGTGTTGCGGCGGAATCGTCGGAAGCATCGGGGTCAGATTTTGCGTTCATCAGTTTTTGTGTTCGTCGGGAGATTCGCGGGTGATGTCTTCGAAAAGCGTGTCGTCGTTGGCCGGCTCGCTGATGACGTATTTTTCGCTGGACCAGTTGCCGAGGTCGTAGAGTTTGCAGCGTTCGCTGCAGAACGGAAATTCGGGGTTGGCGTCCGAGTCCGTCGGCTTTTTACAGATGGGGCAGCGGAATTTCATGCGCATAAGAATACCGCAAAGTGCGCGGCGATGCGCAGGGTCAAAATTTACGCAAGGATTGCGAACGGAGATGCTGGGGCGACGGCTTGGCGACGACTGGATTCTGGCGTCGGGGCTTCGAATTCGATGGCGCGGGCGATCAGGTCGTAGTGCTTGGCTTCGGTGATTTCGATGGTGGCCATGGTGCCGGGGTGTGGCAGGTCGGCGGCGTCGTTCACGCCGGCGAAATCGGTGATGTAGACTTTGCCGTCAATTTCGGGGGCCATGCCTTCGAGGCGCGCTTCCCAGATGAGGTCGGTATCTTTCGACGGGCCTTCGAGCATGGCCTGCAGGCGCTGGCCGATTTTATTTTTCAGTTTGCGCGCGGAGATTTTTTTCTGGATGGACATGAGCGTGTCGCGGCGGCGCGCGATGGTTTTCGCATCCACTTTGTTTTCCAACGCGAAACTTCTTGAGGTGTCTTCATCGGAATAGCCGAAGACGCCCATCCAATCGAATTCGGCGGCACGCACGAAATCGCACAGCTCGCGGTAATCATTTTCGGTTTCGCCGGGGAATCCGACGATGAAGGAAGTGCGAATCGCCACGCCCGGAATCGCGCGGCGCGCTTTTTCCAGCATTTTCAGGAACGCGTCACCGTTCGAGCCGCGTTTCATTCGCGCCAGGACGCTGCGGCTGGCGTGCTGCAGCGGCACGTCCAGATATTTTGCCAGGCGCGGATGTGCGGCGATGGTATCGAGCAGGCGCGGCGTGATGCGATTGGGGTAGCAATACAGGAAGCGCACCCAATGCAGGTCTTCGATTTGCGCCAGGCGCGCTAGCAGCGCGGCGAGGCCGTCGCGCAGGCCAAGGTCTTCGCCGTAGAAAGTTGTGTCCTGGCCGATCAGCGAAATTTCGCGCACGCCAGCGGCGGCCAGATATTCGGCTTCGCGAATCACGGATTCGAAGCGGCGGCTGCGGAATTTTCCACGCAGCTGCGGGATCACGCAGAAAGTGCAGGGGTGGTCGCAGCCTTCATTGATCTTGATGTAGGCGGTGTGGCGGGGCGTGGCGAGAATGCGCGGCGTCGCGTCGTGATACAGGTACGTCGGCAGTTCAGCGCCGCCAATATTTTCAGAATCGTCGGGACGGAGCTGACCTTCGCACGCCTGCAGGATTTTTTCGATTTCGCCGGTGCCGATGACCGCATCCACTTCGGGGATTTGTTCGCGGATGTCGTTGTGGAAACGCTCCACCATGCAGCCCGCGACGATTAATTTTTGCGCCCGGCCGAATTTTTTGTACTCAGCCATTTCCAGGATCGATTCCACGGATTCTTTTTGCGCCGGTTCGATGAAGCTGCAGGTGTTCACGACGAGGACGTCGGCTTCGCCCGCGCGCGGCGTCAGCTCGTAACCAGCGCGCACGAGAATGCCCATCATCACCTCGCTATCCACGAGGTTCTTCGGGCATCCCAGGCTGACAAATCCGACTTTCGGCATGCAGAGCGGTCCTTTGAGGTATTGCGAAACACACAATTCTACCATAGTGGCAACATGCGGCGTGGCACGCCATTGGAACGGATATTCGCGGGCTAATTTTCCAGCGCTTGCTGCACTTCATGCGGGCTGCGCGCGATGACCGTCAGGTATGCGCGGGCCGGCTGATCGGGGATGGCGCGACCTTGTTCCCAATCGCGCAAGGTGCCGAGCGGAATGCGGTAGCGGGCGGCGAATTCTTCCTGAGTCATACCCAGAGCACGGCGAATAATTTTCGCCTGCGGCGTGCGCTTCATACGTTTCAGATCCGCGCGAGTGAGCGGGCGCGCGTCAGGATCGGCGAGCGCGGCGCGTTCGACGGCAGCCGGCGTCATTGGACGAAGCCCCTTAGGAGTTTTCCTCGTTGTAGACTTCCTGTTCATGTTTGGTGGCTCTCCGAGCCGATATGATTCTTATGGCGTCTTTTCGTTCGGCGTAGGCCACGAATAGAATTTGGCGATCAACCATGCCCATGATCACGAAGCGTTCTTCGTCGTAATCTTCACGGTCGTCCAGGAACTCCACGGCAAATGGGTCGTCGAACACACGCTTGGCCAGTTCAAAACTGACGCCGTGTTTGGCGAGGTTGACTTTGGCTTTAGACTTGCTCCATTCGAAGCTCAAACTCACATACTACGGGATACCAGTAGTTAAGTCAAGCGGCTCGGAGGAATGGTTGGCGCGCGAAGCTCCAGCATCCTCAAAATCCAGTACGCCGAGGCAGCCGCGGTGATGTGTTTCAGCGTGTGGCCGCTGACAACGCCGCCCAGATTGAAAATGGGACCGTCGGCGGCCTCCAAGACCTTTGCGAGCGCGTATATGAGCAGCGAGACGATCAGGTCTGCTCCGCGCGTGTAACGCGGCGGGAACAGCGCGACTAGCAGAAGCAGCACGAGCAGTGAACCAAACTGCGCAAGCAGGTAGGGACGCAGATCGTTGTGACCTCGAGCCAGAGTAACATTCCAATAAAGCACGCTGGCGACGCCGAAAATCAGCAGCGGAACAAGCGAAAGCGTCCCGGCCTTGCCGCTGATGCGCTCGTTGAGCGTGGCCGCGAGCAAGGACATAAATCCGAGCGTCATCGGAAGCCGGTCCCACACGAGCCGAGCGTCGTGTGGGTGCAGGTGATAGTAAGCGGAGCCAAAGGCTGTGAGAGCGACACCGGCGAAAAAGATGAGGTAGGGCCACCGTTCACGCGGATCGAGAAATCGCTGTACCGGATGTGCTGCCGAGCGTTCGTTTAAGACAAAGCGCATGCCCAGCAGGCCTACGATCAGGAAAAATACGTTCGAGGCGACATCGAACGCGTTAGGCACTCCGCCGAGCGCACGCGTATCCGCGAAGTGGTGATAGGTTTCGCTCTGCGGTATCGGCGGAATCAGAAATACGACGATGGTGACGACTGCAATAGTGATCCACAAAACCAACACGCGCCAGTTCATCTCGTAGCAGGTTTGCCGGTGCGCGTGAACTCACGGATGGCGCTTAGGAGCGCGGACATTTGTTGCGCGGGTGCGGGGCGGTCGCCGAAGCGGGCCGATTGGTATAGCGCCGTGAGCTGCGCGACGGGGGCGGCGATTTCGGTTGCGGGAATCGCGGCGGCGAACTCCAGCGCGGTTTGCGACGGTGATTTTTTCCAGCCGCGGCGTTCCAGCAAGCGCAGCATTTCGCGATATTCCAGCGTGGCGAGCGACGCGGTTACGTTGCCGCTGCTGCGCGCGCGTAGGCTCCAACGCGCCGCGAGGTAACCGAACATGCTCCGCCCGCGGAGATAAATCAGCAGCGCCACCAGAAAAACCAGAACGCCGGGCAGGAAATACGGCGAGGCTTCTGTTTTTTTGTCGAGCCTGACGATCAGCGCCAGAGCCTGCCGCTGTTTCAGCTGGTAATACCTGCGCGCGCTCTCGCCCCAATCGCGCGAAGTTTTCTGCACGTTTTGCGCGAGAGTCAGTTGATGCCCGAAGTCGTAATTGATGATCCATTCGCCCCAGGCGTATTGAAACCAATCCCAATACATACCCAGGCGCTCGAGCAGGCCGCCGTGCGAATCGTTTCCGGGCGGCGTCGGATCAAAGGTAATCCAGCCGTAGCCGGGGAAAAAAACTTCCACCCACACATGCGCGTCGCTGGCGCGGACGATCCAGTCGCCGCCGACGTCGTTGTATTCGCCGGGCAGAAATCCGCCGACGTAGCGCGCGGGAATTCCCAAATCGCGCAACATCACGGTCATGGCCGCGGCAAAATATTCGCAATGGCCGGCGCGGCGGGTGAATAGAAAATAAGCGAGCGGATCGGCAGTGCGCGGACCGGTGAGGTCCAGTGTGTAGCGGTAATGCGTTTTCAGGTACAGCTCGACCTTCGCGGCTTTGTCGTATTCGTTGGCGGAGCCGGCGGTGATTTGCTCGGCGAGCTGCTTGATGCGCGGGTCGAGGTTCGGCAGCTGCAGATAATTGGCGGCGATCGAATCCGGAAAATCCGTGGAGGCCCGGCGCAGCTGCTGCGGAGGGACCTTGGGAAGATTAGAGGTGGCCTCGTAACGAATTTTGGTGTTGTTATGGAAGGGATTCGAGAGCGAGCCGGTCGGATCGAGGATCAGGTAGCCATTACGTTTTGCGCTGCCCATGCGGTCGGCGTCGGTGGAAAATCGGCCTTGCAGCGATTCGACGCGCGGCGCGACAAAGATGGCGTCAGTGGCGATCGGCTCCATCAGTACCGTGTAATGCAGCGGAATGGAATCGCCGGCGGGGAGCAGGGGCGGGTCCAAACGATATTCACCGGCGGAATCGGCCGAAATGATCGTTTGTTCGCGCGGCGGAGTGAACCAGCGCCGGCCATCGAAATTGGTGAGCACAATGCCGCGCCAATGAATGCCTTCGGCGAGGCCGGGATCGCCGTCGATGTGAATACGCAGAACGACGGCGCTGCTCTTCTGAATTTCGCCGATTTCGCCCAGGGTGACATCGTCGCTGAAGCCGGTCATCAATTTTGGTTGCAGGTTCAGCGCGCTCAGGTAGCCGGTGGTGACGCGCGGTAGCATGAAGAAAATCACTGCGCCGATGAACAGCGTGCCGATGGCGACCAGCGCAGACGTCAAGCCGAGCGCTCGATTCAAGCGATGCGCGAGTGGCGAGCCAGGCTCGAGCGGGGGCGAGACGGCGTCGTTCGCGCCGCGGCGGATTTCCAGCGCAACGAATGTTGAAACGGCCAGCACCAAAAAAATGGCCAGCGCGATCAGGAAGCCAGTTTCGACGGTGAGGATCGCCGAAGCCAGCATGCAGGTGACCGCCAACATTGCCAGAAACGCGAAATCGCGATTGCCGCGCGCGGAGAGCAGGCGCACGAGGGTGGCAAAAAGCATCAGGTGGATCGCAGCCAGCAGCGCGGAATAGAGCGCGGGGTTCGGTGCGCCTTGCGAAATGGTGCGCGAGAGCACCCAGAGATCAATCGGGAAAAAAAGGAAGTAGGCGAGCACCAGTCCGGTGGCAGTGCGGACGGAAAGTTCGGGGCCGCGTCCGCGCCACAGGCGCCCGGCTTTGTACACAAGCACGACGACGGGAATTACAGTGGAGAAAATGTCGAGTTTGCCGGTGCTGACGACGGCGAAGATGCCCGTCGAGACCAGCAGGAACAGCGACACTTCAAAATAGCGTTGCACCGCCGGGAGGGGCGGAGCGCTGAGGCGCGCGGTAGAGACCATGGACGTTCATATGATAGCAGTCGCGGCGGGCGCGCGGATTGAGCGGTGTCTATCGTGTCATGGGTGGCATTGCTGCAGCGATTTTGCGCGTGGCGCTGGAGATTGGGAGCTTGGCGAGATTTTTCATAGGGAGGATGCGGGTGCGCGGAAGCTTCGGAAGTTTGGGCACGTTCGCTAGAAATGGAAGCAGAGTAATGTTGCGGAAGGTTACGCCGTGGCGGGCCGCTGGCAATTCTTCTAGTGAGATTTTCGTGATTGCCAGAGTTGTGCGGACGTGCGCTTCGAGCTCGGCTTTCGGATTGCTCGTGACTTCTACGGCGGGGAACTGCCACATGCGGGAGAAGAGCACGGTGTCGTGCGCGCCAGGATCTTGGATCAGCAGCGTGCGGCCGCGGGGGTCGCGGAGGATTGCGGCGGCGATTTTCATGTGGACTGGGGCGCGTTTGCGGCGTGGAGCTGGGATTTCGTTGGTGAGGCCTTCAGCGTAGGCGCGGCAGCGGCGGACGACTGGACACTCTGCGCAGCGGGGAGATTGCGGCGTGCAGATTACTTCGCCCAGTTCCATCAGGGATTGATTCCAGTCGCCGGGGGCTTGCGTTGCGAGAAAATTTTGCGCGGTTGCAGTGAGGAAACGCCAAGTTCTCGGGGCGCGCAGCTCGCCGCGAATGGCTTTGATGCGCGCCAGGACGCGGGCTACGTTGCCGTCGAGTACAGCCAGGGGGACATCGTAGGCGATGCTCAGAACGGCCGCGGCTGTGTAGGTGCCGATGCCGGGGAGTTCGAGGGCCGGGTCGAGCGTGCGCGGGAATTTGCTCCTGTGTTGAGCGACAATAATTTTTGCGGCGCGATGCAGATTGCGGGCGCGGCTGTAGTAGCCCAGGCCGGACCAGAGTTTCAGGACTTCAGATTCGGGCGCACGCGCGAGTGATTGCATGGCGGGAAAACGCGCCAGGAAACGGTGATAGTAGGGCATCACTGCTGTGATACGCGTTTGTTGCAGCATTACTTCGGCGACCCAGATGCGATAGGGGTCGCGGCTGCGGCGCCAGGGGAGGTCGCGCTGGTGCGCACGAAACCAGGCGAGCAGCTGCGTCTGAAAAGCTTTCAGTGCGCGGCCGGCGAGGTCCGTTTTCATGCGGCGTCATTCTCGCATGAACTGAATCGAACGCAAGCTGACGTTCCCCGCCGGCTAAGCTTTGCTGCCTCACCTGCACGCTAGGACTCCCGAAACAGTTCCTTCCTGCAACGCGGGCATCGGCAAGAGTCAAGAATGGTTGGGCTCTCCCGCCAAGTGATTCGAGCCGCGCAGCGCGGGCATAAGGGAGCGTACTTAGCGATGGTGCGCCGAAAGATCAAATAGAACGCAGTCACGATGGCCAAGCAGGCCGCGAAACCATACAAAGACATGAGCACTGTCTTTTGGGAAAGGGGCTGAGCATGCGCCCTTTTCAGCGCATAAACGTCGATTGGAATTTCAAACAGCAGGACGAGTGGAATGCCAATCAAGAACACACGGCGGCCATGAAATCTGAGTTCCTCTAGTTGACGTCGGAATTCATCTCTAGTCACGGAAACGATTCCTCGCTACAGAGAATTGAGGAACAGAAAATACGAGGAGGACCAGAGCGCGGTGGGGATAGTGTTTTGCGGGCGCGCGGTGAGGATGATTTTGAAAATTTCGCGTTCGGAGGCCAGGTCGTCGAGGAATTGGCCGCCGAGCTCCGAGAGATCCGGCTGGATGGTGGCCAGCTCGCGTAGCGCGTCGTAGATGATTTCGCTGGAAGGAGCCATCGGCGTTGCGAAACGATGTGTGCGGAACTGCAGCGCGGCATTGAGCTCGTTGAAGTGCCAGGCGATGCAGGCTGCCATGGAAACGGCGCGCTCGAAACGCGCGACATGTTCCGCGGCGGCTGCGGCATCCGCCGCAGCATCAGGTCCACCGGGCACCGCGGGTGGCGGCCCGATAAAAGGATCGAGTACCAGCATCACGCGGCGCTCATCCTCACGCGCAAATTCGCGGACCATCAGGCGGCCAGCGCGTGCGGTGACTTTCCAATCCACGAAGCGGGCGCTATCCGACGACAGATAATCGCGCAAGGAATGCAACTCGTGTCCGCGGCCGCGAAAATTGCTGGCCATTTCGCCGCTCAGCAGCGGCAGAACTTCGTAAAAATGATCGGTGGGCGCTACTTTCGGATAGACGACGATTTCCATCTGCGAATCCACCTGCCGCGTTTTTTCGAAGAAGCCGAAGGGGAAGCGCGTGCGGATGCTGAAGGCGTCCTGGCGATAATTGCCGCGATGCGGAAAAGTGAGCTCGACTTTCTGGCGCGCGGAGGATTGCCGCGGGATGTAAGGAAAAAACACGGGGCGCGTGAGAATCTCTCCCGCGCCTTTTTTGTTTTCGCCGACCACGCGCAAGGAAAACGACGGCCACGCCGGCTTTTCATTGCGTAATTCCAACTCGGCGACGACCGGCTGCTCGGCAAAAATGTGCTCGGGCATGTCGAATCGCAATTCGAGGCCGGTGAGCACCGCCCGCGAAAGCACGCCAGAAATCAGAATGCCGGCGATGGAGCAGGCCAAAACCATGAAGAGCAGGTTGTTGCCAGTGTTGACGGAAGCGAGAATAAGGATGGCGACGACGCCGAGGTACACCATGCCTTCGCGCGTCAGCCGATAGTCCACTTGATAGACCACCCAGCGCAGGCTGGTGCGCCGCGCAAGTTTCGGCACGATGTTGATGGCCACCCATCCGGCCAGGCTCAACGCGACTACGGTGCTGATGGCCGCGAGCCTCACGCGACCCTGTTGTGCGACGGCTGCGGAGAATAGCGCGACGAGCAGCGCGACGGAGAGCACCAGCATCGCGACGGCAAAATTGCGCCAACCGTGTTTGTCGCGGTCGCGCCACATGCGAAGGACGAGCGATTCGGCCATCTTAGTTACACGGGAACGCGGGTGGTATCGAGGATTTCGCCGAGAATGGCTTCAGCCTGCTCGGATTTTTTCTGGGTGGAAACGTAACGCGAGCTGACCACCACGCGATGCGCAAACACCGGCACGATGAGGCGCTTGAAATCGTCGGGCAAGCAATAGTCGCGGCCCAGCAGGAAAGCGCGAGCTTGCGCAGCGCGATGCAGCATCACGGCGCCACGCGGGCTGACGCCCAGGCTCAGTTGTTCCGTCTGGCGGGTGCGCTCCACAATTTCCAGCGCGTAGTCCAGCAGGCTTTCTTCCACTTTCACTTGCGCCACGGATTCCTGCATCGCGACTACGTCAGCCGCGTCCATCACCGGCGTGATTTTTTCCACCGGCGCGTGCCCGGCGTTATTGCGAATGATTTCTTTTTCGCTCTCGCGGGAAGGGTAGCCCATGCGAATGCGCATCAGGAAGCGATCGAGCTGCGATTCCGGCAGCGGGTAAGTGCCGTGATGCTCGATGGGATTCTGCGTGGCCAGCACCAGAAACGGATTCGGAAGCGGGTGAGTGTGATTGTCCACGGTAATTTGCGCTTCGTTCATGGCTTCCAGCAGCGAAGATTGCGTTTTCGGCGTGGTGCGGTTGATTTCGTCGGCGACGATGATGTTCGCGAAGATCGGCCCCGGCTTGAATTCGAATTCCTGCGTCGCGGGATTGAACACGCTGACGCCGATTACGTCACTGGGCAGCAGGTCCGAAGTAAATTGAATGCGCTGAAACGAGCAGCGGAACGAACGCGCCAGGGCCTGCGCGAGGGTGGTCTTGCCGACACCCGGAACGTCTTCAATCAGCAAATGCCCGCGGGCGAGCAGCGTGGTGAGGGCGAGCTGGATGACGTCTTCCTTGCCCTTCACGACGCGAGTGATCGCGCGCAAAAGTTCGGCGAGGCGTGTGCTGGCGTTGCTCGTGGTTGTTTGCAATTCGCGTGGCCTTCTGCTACAAAAATAGGTTGCCGCTGCTTCAGTAGATGGCCATGCAGGTTGCGGCTACAACCGCGACGGCCGTTCGCAATTTTTCGGGGAATTCAGCTCAGCCCCGGATGCGCCGCAAAGCGTGGGCGACTAGCTCAGTGGTTAGAGCGCTCCCCTCACACGGGAGAGGTCCAAGGTTCAAGTCCTTGGTCGCCCACCACTCACCCCCCTTTATTCTGCCATCTTTTCTCGGACTGCTTTAGAGAATGATGCCCGTCCTGTGTCCAAATTGCGGTTGGCCTGAAGCATAAGGAGCTGTCAATCGCGCAGAAAGACCTGCAACGATTAGTATCCGACGAACAGATAAAATCCGCCCACCAGAGAAGCTAGACCAGCGACAGCCGCAGACAGAACACCCGCCACGCGCAATGGAATGCTAGCAGTCTTGATTCCCCAGAGAATCTTGGCAATTCCCGAAAGTCCACCGCCGACGCCAATTGTGCCGACGGCGAGAAGAATCGCAGACCCCGCAGCATTCCTAGGCCCGGCGCAGGGACCTCCTCCGATCGCCAGCAGGCCCAGCGGCAACCCGAGGAACGAAAGCCAACACAGCCACAAACCAGTCTTAAGTTGTCTGGGTTGGGATTGCACTGGCGCGTTGTCTGGAGTTTCAATCATTGGCCCAAGACTTACCCCACATACGCAGTTCTACCATCAATCGTTAGACGATGCGAAAAGCTGAAGGGGCAGGTGTGTTCAAAAAGTTTTGGGGTTCTGATGCCGTGATAGGCTTTGGGGCAGCGTGACTGGGCCGGCCGGAATGACGGAAGGGAATCGAGCGCGATTTCCGCGACGCCCATCGAGATGAGCGACTATCAACAACATTGGAAACGGTACAAGTTCTGGCGAAACTTGGCGCTATTGGCGCTAGCAGGTTTCCTCCCAGTCATGCTGCTCGCGCGTGTAATCGCCCGGATTTTCAATCTTCCTGTCCTTTTCATTATCATAGCGTTCGCGTGGTTTCTGCTGATCGGCACAGCGGGCGCGGTGGTTTCGTACTGGCGATGCCCCAGATGTGGCAAACAATTCAGAATAACGTCCTGGTATCGCATGGGAGTCTATGCGCGGCGATGCGTGCATTGTGGATTGCCTAGATATTCCAACGGCTAGGGCACGGCGTACGAGCTGGCGTTGTACAGGTACAATGCAGTCGCTTGGGGAGCACATGATGAACAGCATTTTGCGATTCGTACAAGTATTTGCATTGGGCACTTGGGTGGGGTCCATCATTTATTTGAGTTTCGTGGTGGCGCCGGGAGCGTTTGGAGTTTTGCAGAGCCGCGATCAGGCTGGGTTGATGGTGGGCTATTCGCTCGCGCGTTTGCATTATTTGGGAGTGATTGCGGCGGTGCTGTATTTGCTGGCGGGCCTGCTGCTGGCGCCTTCGTTGAAGACTTTTTTGCAGCCGGCGATGATTGGCGTGGTCTTGATGCTGGCGCTTACCTTGGTGTCGCAGGCACGGGTTACGCCACGGCTCGCGGAGCTACGGACGGAGATGGTTTCGGTGGATGCCACACCGAAGGACAATCCGTTGCGGGTGGAGTTTGATCGCTTGCATCAGACTTCGGTGCGGATTGAAGTTGCAGTGCTATTGATCGGGATTGCTGCGTTGTTTCTTACGGTGCGGGCCACACCGAAGTAGCGATCACGGCGAGAGAGATCCTTCGCTGCGCTCAGGATGATTACACGCGACTAAGGCGCGACACGCCTTGCACTATGACCGTTTTGTTTTCGTCGATGTTTTCTTCTTTGCGGAGTGCTTCTTTGCGGCCAACCTCTTGTGCGATTTCTTCGCGGGCTTGGCGCGCTTGTTCGCCTTGGTGGCCTTCGTGATTATGCGCGTTTTGCCGTAGTGTTCTACAGCGCGCCACATATACCAGCTGGCTACCGTGCGGTAGGGGCGCCAGCGTTCGCCGAAGACGGCTAGCTCGCGCGGCTTGGGAATTTCTTTCTTGCCGTAAGTGAGCGCGAAACCTTTTTGCACGCCGTAGTCGTGAATGGGCAGCACGTCGGGACGGCCCAGGCGGAAAATCAGAAACATCTCGACGGTCCACGCGCCGATGCCGCGCACGGAAATCAGGCGCTCGACCAGTTCTTCGTCCGACAATTGGCCGGCAGCTTCGAGCGTCGGGACCACGCCATCAATCGTTTTCTGCGCGAGGTCTTTCATCGCGGCGGCTTTCGCGCTGGAAAGCCCCGCCTCCCGCAGCCTGTGATCCGAGACCGCGAGAATTTCCGCAGGCGTCGGGCACAGGCCGTTTGAGCCGAGTGCCTTGATGCGCGCGTAAATCGTGGCGGCGGCTTTGCCGGAGATGCTTTGGTATACGATCGCTTCCAGCAGCGATTCGTAAACGCTATCGCACTGGTCGAGCTGAAAACGGAACGCACCGGTCTTGGCGATGATGCGCGCCATGCGCTTATCCGTGCGCGTGATGTGCTCGTGCGCTTTTACGTGGTCGAAGGGAAGCGGAATGTTTTCAGTCATGGGAATGCTCTGTCCGCGAGTTTTCGGGGATTGCCTGTCCAAAGGCAAGTATGTTGCCGTCGGGCGCGAGCACCAGCAGTTCGCGTTGGCCGTAACTTTGGTTCACCGGGCCGTATACGTCGCCCGTGGGCAGAGTATCGAGCTTCGGTTTCAATTCAGCATGGATTTGATCTACGTCGCGAACGTCAATGTAATACGCGAAGCGGCGCGTGCCGGGCGGCGGTGCGTTCTTGCCGGTCTGCTCCCAGATTCGGAAGCCCACGGTTTCGCGGTGCACATAGGCGTAGTCGGAGAAGCGGAGGATTGTTTCGAAGCCCAAGATGTCGGTGAAGAACTTCACGGCGCGATCGAGGTCTTCGACGATCATGAACGGCGTGACCTGGATGAAATTCGACACGGCTGCGCTCCTGCCGGGAGATTAGCATAAGTCGCGCGCATGAGCGCCGTCGCCGCTATCGATCCTAAGGCGTCGTGCGCGCCGGCGGTGCGGCTACGCGCTTGTGTTAGTATCGTGGGCTCATGAAAACTGGAATAATTGGGTTGCCGCAAGTAGGGAAGACCAGCTTGTTCCGCATTCTCACCGGCGCGCGCGTCGAAGGGCGCAGCACGCCTAACCAGGCGCACATCGGCATCGCCAAGGTGCCCGACGCGCGCGTGCTGAGGCTGGCGGAAATATTCAAGCCGAAGAAAAACACGTTCGCGACGATCGAGTACGTGGACGTCGGCGGATTGCAGAAAGACCGTGAGAAAAATTCCGCTTCCCTGGTGCCTTTGCGCGAAGCGGACGCGCTGGCGCAGGTGGTGCGGCTGTTTGAAAATCCAGCGGTGCCGCACGAAGGCGGGTCGCTCGATGCGCTGCGCGATATCGAGAGCGTCGAGATCGAATTGATGCTGTACGACCTTGAACAGGCTTCGAAGCGCGTGGAACGCCTGGAAAAAGACCTGAAAAAGAAAAAGGAAACCATCCTGGAAACGGAGCTCGCGCTGTTGACGCGCTGCCGCGCAGCGCTGGAATCCGAAAAACCTCTGCGCGAGCTGGAATTCAAGCCCGAAGAACTGAAAATGCTGAGCAGCTTCGAATTTCTCACGCGCAAACCGATGCTCTACGTGTTGAATCTGGGCGACGAAGAAGCCGCGGACATTGACCGCGTGATCGAAAAGCATCATCTGGAAAAATTGGCGAGTAAACCGCAGACGACCGTGGTGCCTTTTTGTGGAAAGATCGAAGCCGAGCTGGCAGAACTGCCCGAAGCCGAGGCCAAAGAGATGATGAGCGCCTACGGGTTGAAGGAATCCGGCCGCGACCGGTTGATTCAGGCCAGCTACCAATTGCTAGGACTGATTTCATTTCTCACCGCGGGCGAGCCGGAGTGCCGTGCGTGGACCATCCGCCGCGGGATGAACGCGCAGGAGGCCGCCGGTGCGATTCACAGCGATATCGAACGCGGATTCATCAAGGCCGAAGTGGTGAACTGGGAAAATCTGGTGAAGGCCGGAAGTTTTGCGGCCGCGCGCGAGAAGGCGCAGGTGAAGCTGGAAGGAAAAGAGTACATCGTGCAGGACGGCGATGTGATTTTGTTCCGGCATTCTGGCTAAGGCACTGGCGAGTGATAAGTGACGAGCGACGAGAAAAAGCGGTCAGGCCGATTCGACGTGTGGGTGCGGGTTTCGTAGCGGCGCACTTTAGTGCGCCATCGGTGGCTGGTTTACGAGCGATGGCGGTCTGAAGACCGCCGCTACAAGGGCGATGACGTCTCCTGAAACAAGCCGGATTTTGCTTGGGCTGCTGCTGGGCGTGACGGCGGCGGGCGCGAATGTGCTGGGCGGCTCCTTGATTGCGCACGGGCAGTGGTCGCGGCGGTATCTGAAATATTTTATCGCGCTGGGTGCGGGGTTCATGCTCGCGACGGCGCTGCTGGAGATGATTCCGGAATCGCTGAAGCTGCGCGGCGACCACGAATCATTTTTCTTCCACGACACGAGCTCGGTCTTTCTCCTCGTGCTCGCCGGATATTTCCTGGTGCACTTTTTCGAGCACACGCTGGCGCCGCATTTTCATTTTGGTGAAGAAACCCACCATGAAGAAATCTCTCATGCGCATGCGAGTTATGCGGCGCTACTTGGCCTGGGAATTCACACGCTGTTCGACGGCGTGGCGATCGCTTCGGGCCTGTTGGTCTCGACTTCGCTCGGCGTTCTGATTTTCCTCGCGATTTTTCTACACAAATTGCCGGAAGGTTTTACTGTGGCGTCGCTGATGCTGGCGAGCGGGCAAAGCCGTCGCGCCGCGTTCGTCTCGTCAGTGATTCTGGGCGGCTGTACATTGCTAGGCATGGCGCTGATGCTCGCGCTGCGCAGCACCGTGGAAGACGCCCTGCCGCTATCCGCGGGAGTGACGCTCTACGTTGCCGCCTCGGACCTAATCCCCGAAGTAAACCGCGAGCCGGCGTTCGGCATGGCGGTCCTGGTATTCCTTGGCGTAGCCGTCATGCTGGGGCTAAAAGCCCTCTTCCACCTTTAATTTCCGATAATTTCCGAGCGCAAGCTTTCGGGTCTAATCTATTGAAGAATAACGGGTAAGCCATGCAAGACGGCACCAAACGCAACCGCAGCCCAAGGCAACTTTTTACCCTCGAGTGGGTTTCATACTGTGAGTCTGGAGCGCTCCGATGGAACACGCCCACACGCTGCAACTTTATGGCACGGCAGGTGTTAGATACAATGTGGAGGCCATGACCAGGTCTGACGTCCAATTGATGCTGGACGTGAAGGCAGGGGACGAAGCGTCCTTCAACCTCCTTCTCCAGAAATATCGCACGCCGCTGGTTAATTTTCTTTACCGCATGGTCCGCAATACGGCGACGGCGGAAGACCTGGCGCAGGAAGTTTTTTTGCGCGTGTATCGCGCGCGGAAGCAGTATTCTCCGAGCGCGAAATTTACCACCTGGTTGTTTCGCATCGCGACCAACCTGGCGCTGAATTCGTTGCGCGATAATCGCTATCACCAGATGGATGTGTCGATTGACGCGCCGGTGGAAGAAGACGCTGCGCCGCTGCAATTGCCGGCGCGCGAATTGCGCATTGACGAAAAGATGATCGAGCGCGACCGCTCCGAATTCATCCGCCGCGCGATTGCGGCGCTGCCGGAAAAGCAGCGCGTCGCGGTGCTGCTACATAAATACGAAGAAATGGACTACGGCGAAATCGCCAAAATTCTGGAATGCTCGGAAAGCGCATTGAAGTCGCTTTTATTTCGCGCTTACGAGACTTTGCGAGTGCAGCTGGCCCCACTGGTATCTCAGTCGGACGCGAATCATGCAAGGGAAGGACGGCCATCATGAAGAAGTGTGAAGAAGTATCCAAGCAGTTGATCGCTTATCTGGATCGCCGGGCGAATTCGGCGGACCGGCACGAGGTGGAAGAACACCTGGCCGCTTGCAGCGCGTGCCACCAGCGCGCGGAAGATTTCCGCAAACTGTGGGGCGTGCTGGACGAAGTGCCGCTGGTCGAACCGTCGCTCAGTTTTGATGCGCGGATTCGCGCGCGCATTGCAGAAGAGCCGCGGCGCGGGTGGCTGGGTTGGCTGGTGCCGCAGCCTCGTCTGGCATTTGCGATGACTCTGCTGCTGGCGCTGAGCGTGTGGATGGCGAATCTGCCGCCGCGCGAAGGAAGCGCAGCGGGCACCGAGCAGCAGGATTTCGAAGCGATCAAGGATCTGGGCGTGCTGGAAAATTACGACGTGCTGAGCAAGTTCGATGCGTTGTCCGAAGTGCCGGTGGATGCGGCTCCCGCGGACCAGCAAGCGCAGCCTGTGAATCCGGTGAGCGATCAACAGCCGGCGACCGAAGAGTAGCCTGAAGACTTCGCCGAAGCTCTAGCCGAAGAACGTTTGAAGAATTGGCGAAGAATTGGCCGAAGAATCGTCCGAAGTACGACAGTTGCATAACGGTGAAATGAAAATGCGTGGCCGCAGGAAATTATTCGCGCTCGCGATGGGGCTGCTTCTCGCGCCCTTGCTGTTGCTGAGCGCGCAGCCTGCTTCGGCGCAGCGGCCTCGCGGCGGTCGGGGCATGTATGCGGGGCCGCAGTTCCGGCAGCAGCGCGTGCAAGCGACGCATCCCCAGAATCATCCGCAGGGACCGGGCGCTCGGCCGAATGGAAATCAGGGCGGCAATCGAGGCGGCAATCAGGGCGCGAACTCGAATCACCCAAACGGTGCCGCTGCTGCCGGCGGCGCGAATCAGGGCGGACAGCATCCCAACGGCAATAATTTTCGTCCGCCGGCGAATTCCAATGGCGGGCAAGGCCAGGGAGCGAACGGAGCTCCGAATGGTCGCGGTGGTGTGAACGGACAGGGCGCTGCGAGGTTGCCGGGCCAGTGGACGCAACGGCTGGGGCAAATGTCTCCGCAGGAGCAGGAACACTTCCTTCAGAACAATGAACGCTTCCGCAGCTTGCCCCCGGAGCGGCAGCAGCAGATTCG
>Ga0210390_10000543_pt1 | contig 41006 bp, 19 predicted proteins | sample IncBWH11OmetaG_FD_161050 | JGI IMG/M metagenome (GOLD analysis project Ga0210390, IMG submission 161050) | Forest soil microbial communities from Barre Woods Harvard Forest LTER site, Petersham, Massachusetts, United States - Inc-BW-H-11-O ...
CTCCGCCGTTCGAACCGACCGTTCGCGACGGCTACATTTACGCCCGCGGCGCCACCGACGACAAAGGGCAGGTCTTCACGCACATCAAGGCGCTTGAGGCCTGGAGCAAGACCGTGGGCCGCCCGCCCGTCAACGTGAAGTTCGTGATCGAGGGGGAAGAAGAGGTCGGCAGCGACAATCTCGATATCTTCCTGAAGGAGCAGAAGGAACTGGTGAAGTGCGGCGTGGCGGTGATCAGCGACACCAGCCAGTACGCGCCCGGCACCCCCGCAATCACTTACGGCCTCCGCGGCATTCTCGCCTGCGAGATCGTGCTCCACGGCCCCAATCGCGACTTGCACAGCGGCGTTTTTGGCGGGTCGGTCGCCAACCCGTGCAACATGCTGGCTCGGCTCGTCGCCAAACTGCACGACGACAAGCAGCAGGTGCAAATTCCCGGGTTCTACGACGACGTCCTGCCGCTCAGTGCCAAGGAACGCCAGGATTTCGCCAGGCTCAAGTTCGATGAAGCGGCCTATATCGCCGACCTCGGCGTGCCGGCGGTTTGGGGCGAAGAGGGGTTCACCACGATCGAGCGGCGCTGGGCTCGCCCCACGTGCGACGTTAACGGCATCTTCGGCGGTTACAGCGGACCGGGTCCCAAGACGATCGTCCCCTCCCGTGCGACGGCCAAGATTACCTGCCGGCTGGTTCCCAATCAGCAGCCGGAGAAGTTGTTGGCGTCGATGCAAAAGTTTTTGGTCGCCAATTGTCCGCCAGGCGTGCGGTTGGAGTTCAAAGCGCAGCATGGCTGCATCGGTGTGGTCATGGACTCCGAGAGCCGTTACATGAAAGCCGCCCGCGAGGCGATCGCGTCGGCCTTCGGCGCCCAGCCGGTGATGATCCGCGAAGGGGGCTCGATCCCCGTGGTGACGACCTTCCGGGACGTCCTGGGAGTCGATACACTCCTCCTGGGTTGGGGCCTCAATTCGGACAATCTGCACAGTCCGAACGAGCGCTTCACTCTTGCCGACTTTCACCGCGGCACCAAAGCCAGCGCCCACCTGTGGAACGAGCTGGCTCAGCAACATTGAACCGACGCCGCGGTGCATCAAACAGAACCTGACGACACGACGGGAGGGCGAAGCTCCCGCTGGACCGTCTGGTGACGGACCCAGCGGCGCTGCGACCGGAGCTTCCGCTCTCCGATCCGCCCGCCGCTGATTTCACGGAAGGACCGGGATGCTCGATCTGCAGTTCATTTGCGAAAACCAGGCGCTCGTCGAGGAAAACTGCCGCAACCGGGCCGTCACCGTGGACCTTCCGCGGCTGGTCGACCTGGCTCGTCAGCGGAGCCACCTGATTGTCGAGGGGGACAAGCATCGCCACGAGCAGAAAGAAATCGCGGCCCAAATCCCCAAAGTGTCCGACAAAGAGAAACGGCAGACGCTCATCGATCGAGGCAAGCAGCTGAAGCAGCTCGTCGCGGAGAACGAAACCACGCTGAAAACGCTCGAAGTGCAGCTCCGCGAGCTCGAGATGCAGGTCCCCAACCTCACGCATCCCGACGCGCCCGTGGGAGCGGGCGACCAGGGCAGTCGCACCGTCCGCACCTGGGGCGAAAAACCAACGTTCGATTTCCAGCCCCGCGACCACGTCGAGCTGATGGAACGGCTGGACCTCGTCGACCTGGAAGCCGGCGCCCGGGTAGCCGGCCACGGCTTCTACTTCCTCAAGAACGAGGCCGTGCTGCTGGAGCTCGGACTCGTGCAGCTGGCGCTCGAGAAGCTGCGGGCCGCCGGCTTCACGCTCTTCACCACGCCTGACCTGGCCCGGGACGAAGTGCTGCAGGGGATCGGCTTTTTGCCCCGCGGGCCCGAGGCGCAGATCTATTCGATCGAAAAAACCGATTTGAGCCTCGTCGCCACCGCGGAGATTACGCTGGGAGGCTCGCGAAAAGACGAGATCCTCGACGTCGCCTCGCTCCCCCTTAAATATGCGGGGCTATCCCACTGCTTCCGCACGGAAGCCGGCGCGCACGGCAAGGCCACCCGCGGCATCTACCGCGTGCACCAGTTCACCAAGGTCGAAATGTTCGGCTTCACGCGACCGGACGTGGCTGTCTCAGACGCGTTTTTGGAGCAAGTTGTCGCGATCGAAGAGAACCTGTTTCAGACGCTGGGCATTCCCTATCGCGTGATCGACACGTGCACGGGAGACCTGGGCGGTCCCGCTTACCGCAAGTTCGATCTGGAAGCCTGGATGCCCGGACGAAACGAATTCGGCGAAGTGACGTCCGCCTCCAATTGCACCGACTACCAGGCGCGGCGGCTGGGAATCCGGTGCAAAGGGGGCGACAAGAAGGGGACGCAGTTCGTCCACACGCTCAACGGCACGGCCGTCGCTGCCACCCGCGCGATTATCGCCGTCCTCGAGAACCATCAGGAGGCGGACGGTTCGGTGATCGTCCCGGAAGCCCTCCGCAAATGGGTCGGGCAGGATCGCATCGTTCCTCGCGCCTGAGCAATCCCTCTCGCGAGTTTCTCCTTGTCGGCGGTTTGAGTTTCGGCATGTCGACGTTCGCGAAACGTTTTTGGGTCAAATGGACGGCGGCGGTCGTCGTCGCGATCCTTCTGGCCGGAACAATCGTGTGGTGGATGCGGCACTGCCCGGCCGACCTCGGCACCTTGGTCGAGATCACCTGCTCGCACCAGCCCGGCAATCTGACGGACGACTACTCCTGGGAAATGACCGTGGCGGCCGACGGAAATGGCACCCTCGTCGCCAAAGACGTCTCACGCACGATCTTCGCCGGCAAGATCATGCAAGAGTTCAAAGAGACGCTCGACAAGTTGCGTCTCTGCGATCTTCCCGCGCAAGTCGGCGACCCGGTAGTCGATGGAAGTTGGGATCTGATGACGATCAAGATGACCCACTTCGAGAAGACCATCGACTTCGGCTACGTGGCCCCCGATCGCCAGCTGGATCGCGATGTCGTCGAGGCTCAAAAACTGCGGCTGCTGGTGAGGAGAGTGGCCAGAAGTGCGACTTCAATTCCCGGACCGCAGCCATGATCGCACGGCACCTGAGAGCGTGCGGCGAGTTGCTGGAGTCGACCGCCCGGTTTGGCGTGGCCCGGGTTATTTGTCCCGCAGATCCCAAGCGGTGTCCCATGCCATCGAATCGCGCTTCAGCTTGAGTTCTTGCGTCAGCCGGCGGTCGAAGTCGGGCATGTGTGCTGCGCCATAGAAGATGGCGATCCGCCGCGTCCCCTTGTCGATTTCTTTCTTGAGCACGTTCATCGCGGCCGTGTTGCGGTCCTGCACCAGGATGGTGTCGAGCGTCGCACCAAGACCCGTCCCCATGCCACCGAGCAGGTCCATCTGTTCTGCGAACATCTTCTTGAGGGCCAGCGGTCGGTTGGGGTCGAACATGGCCGAAAGCAGCTGCAGCTCACTGAATTCGCCGCCGCCTTTCTTGGACGCGGCTTCCGAAACGCGGTTGGCCTGGCTGAGCAGGTCGAAGAACACCTTGATGCCGATCGACGCGCCGTTGTCGCCCCGCTTGCGGATGGCGGCCGCCATTTCGTCCGGGCTCAGGTCGGCGTGCTCGAAGTTCTTGGCCGTGTAGTCGATGGCCTTGAGCTGATAGTCCAGGTCCAGCACGCTGGGAAGCGATTGCTGCAGCATGCCGATCGGATGGTTGCTGCGGTGGTCGCCCAGCCCCTTGAGCGATTGGCCCTCCGGCATCACTAGCTCGAAGAGTACCTTGTCGTAGCCGCGGAACCGTTCGTTGAGCCGGTGATAGTAGTCCGTGTCGCCGATGTGGATCGCGCCGATCAGGTCGACCGTGACCGGCTTGCCCTCGGTCGAAACGTAGTGTCCGGTCGCCGTCTCCAGCGCGAGTGGACGATTCTTGGAGTCCCGTCGCACGCGCATGAACGCCAACGGGTCGGCCGCGGACGCCTTGTCCTTGGATTTGCTCGCGGATTTGTCCGCGCCGGTTTTCGCGGTCGCCTGGGTCGGCCCGCTTGCCTTGGATTTCGAAGCGGCGGGTGGAGCGGTCGGACCGTCGGCCAGAACCACCGTCGGAACCACGCACGACGCAATCGCGATTGTGACCCACGCCACTCGACGAAAGTTATTGATCACGGCAAGCCTCTTTCCTCAGGGAGTACCGAAACACTACCATTCTCCGGTCGCGTCGGCCGAACGTCCAGCCACGCGTTCTCGCTTTTGTGCCGGAAACTGCCCGTGATCATGCGTTCGTCGGGGCTGTTGCTGCACGTCAGCTCGCTTCCCTCGGAGTGGGGAATTGGCGATTTCGGGCCGCCCGCCACGGCCTGGATCGACCGGCTGGCCGACGCGGGACAGCGCTGGTGGCAGTTTCTGCCTTTAAGCCCGCCCGGCCGCGGAAACTCTCCGTACGAGCCCTTCTCGACATTCGCTCTCAACGAACTGTTTCTTAGTCCCGACTGGCTCGTGGAAGACGGATTGCTGCAAAAGTCCGAGCTGCCCGCAGCGCAGCCGTCGTCCACGCGAGTCGATTATCCGGCTGTCATCACGCTGAAGCACGGGTTGCTCGAACTGGCCCAGACGCATTTTCGCGGCGCAGCCCGGCCCGACTTGCGGCAAGCGTTTGATCAGTTTTGCCAAGCCCAGGCCTCCTGGCTCGACGATTACGCTCTTTTCCGCGCCCTGCGGATCGCGCAGGGCGATCGGGAATTCCACGCGTGGCCCCCCGCGCTCCTGCATCACGACCCGGCCGCGTTGGCGTTGGCGGAGGCGCGGGGCCAACTCTCCGACCTCTTCGATCGGTTTCGGCTTGGACAGTTCTTGGCCCACCGCCAGCTGCTGCGTCTCCGTGAGCACGCCCGTTCGCGCGGAGTCGGACTGATCGGCGACGTGCCGTTCTTTGTCTCGCCCGACTCGTCGGATGTTTGGGCGCATCCCGAATTGTTTCTGCTCGATGCAGATCGGCGGCCTCAATTTGTCGCGGGAGTGCCGCCCGATTACTTCAGCGCGGACGGACAGCTCTGGGGCGAACCCCTGTATGACTGGGATGCCTTGCGTCGCACCGGCTACCAGTGGTGGCTGGCGCGGATCGGCACTGTCCTGTCGCTCGTCGATCTCGTCCGGCTCGACCACTTTCGCGCGTTCGCGGCGGCGTGGCACATTCCGGCCGGCGCCACGACGGCCGTCCACGGCGAGTGGCGCCCCGGGCCGGAGGCCGATTTTCTGGCGGCCGCTCAAGCCCGGCTCGGCTCGCTGCCGTTGATTGCCGAGGATCTCGGCCTGATCACGCCGGACGTGATCGCGCTCCGCGATCAGTTCTCGCTGCCGGGGATGCGCGTCCTGCAGTTCGCACTCGACGACGATCCGCAAAATCCGTTTCTGCCCGAGCACTATCCGCCCAACGTCGTCGCCTATACAGCCACGCACGACAACCAGACCACGCGCGCCTGGTACGAATCGCTCGGCGAGGAGGCGCGACGGCGGATCTGGACCTGCATCGGCCACCCGATCGAACCCACAGACGCAGCCTGGGAGCTGATCCGGCTGATTTGGGAGTCCAAGGCTTCCCTGGCGATCACTCCCCTGCAGGATTTGCTCAACCTCGGCGCCGATGCGCGGATGAACTGGCCCGGCCGACCGCTCGACAACTGGAACTGGCGGGCGACGCCCGAACACCTGGACTCGCCGGCGTTCGAGCGGCTGCGCGCCCTCACGCGGCAGACGGGCCGAATCACGCCGTAACGAGTTTCGCGTCGAAAAAACTTGCCCGGTTGTGAAACATCGCACATACACTTGGCGCGGAAGCGCTCACAATCTGGCTTCTTGAGCGTCTGCGATATCATCGGCGACCGGCTTAGGGGGGATCTTTCGGCTCTGCCGCGAGGTCGGCCGGTGGCTGTATCAACCGGCCGGCCGTGTGGCATCCCCACGGGCCGGCCGGTTCCCTTTTGCGCCAAGCTAGTGCGCTTCTTCAAGCACCCATTGTAGAACGGGATCGCGGCCCGCTTTGAAGTCTGCCCAAGTTGTCTCGATTTCCCGGTCCGGTCGGATCATGTTCTCGCCGGTCTCAACGAACTTATAAAAGCGAACCGAATAGCACAGCGTGAGATGGGAATTCGGTAGAGTGGTCGTCTTCACTTCCTGATAGCTGTTTGGCTTCTCGCCGATCGGCAGTCCGACCAGCGTGGCCGCCGTTTTCTGGCGGAAGTGGGCCGCGTTCGACATCGCTGCCGAAAAAGTGAAGGGACCGATCAGCACGAACAGATGACCTTTCCGGTTGATCGCCGGAAGATTTCGGATGCGGGTCACCATGCAGGCCAGGCCGACAAAGTAGTCACCGCCGCCGTTTTGGCGTAGATCGATGACGAGCTTGTTCGGCCGCTGTTTCTCAACGAGGTCAAACAGCCCGCGCGACTTTTGACGCAGGTCTTCGTACGAGCGCCAATTGCAATAGACGGTGCGAGCTTCGGGCATCCACGTGTACCAAAACGTCTCGCCTCGATGCTCGCGAAATAACGGCGGTTTGGCGTAAGCCCACCGCGGGGCGGCGATCGGGCCCGAGCGCAACTCCAGGGAGGATTCCGTCCCCCGTTCGTCGACCAGTTTCAATTGGGCAGCGCCGGACGCGGGCGTGATGTCCAAGCCGTGCAACAGCATTCCAGTCGGCATCCAAGCGGAGACCAGCGCCTCCCGATATTGGGGCGTCTCGTCCTGCGGCGTCACGGCAAAAATCAAGTCGTGGACTCGATCGATGGGCGTGCCGTTGATGGCGATCACGCGGCCGCCAACCGCCCTCGCAAACTCCGGCGCGGCACACGCGACCCGGTACTCGCGACCGAACCGCGAGACGCCCAAAGGAAAATCATCGCAGTCGGCAGGAAACCGGAGATAAGTGTGCCCGTCGCCGATCGAATTCACGATCCGCATCATGCCGACATAGACGTGCGCCGCGTCGAGCTGCGGCAACTTGCGATCGAGCTCGGCCACGGAAGCTGCGAACCGTTCCCGAGACGTGAAATGAAAAGCATTCGAGTGGCGTTTCGGTAGCTCAAGGGCAATGAACTGCAGGTCCTCCCGCCACTGCGCGGTGGAAAGCTGCAGCTTCTCCGGTTGGGCGGCCCGGGCGACAGAGGTAACCAGGATCAGAGCGCACGCGGTGGAGAAAGGCCGCCCGCCGGTCAATCGTTTCGACGTGGAGCGCGCTCCTGGTTCGTGCATCAAACCGCCTCGGCAAACCGTTCTCGATACCGTCAAACACTGCTTGAGGGTCTTCGCTCTCGCCGCGATTTCCTTGGGAATTCGGCGTAGGAAAAGAGGCTTCTGCGACTGACGAGGGGCATCTGATACGGACACCTGCGGATTTCGCCAAAACTGTCCAACGCCAATCGAGACTGCTAGAATTCCCCGTTCTGCCGCTGCCTTCGCGGGCCGAGTGCCGGGCATCCCGAGCGCGCAAGCTGGGATCTGTTCGGCCCGCCTCGCACGCTAACCGTACCCGGAATTCCGAAGCATCGCATGTCGTTTAGCGATCTGCCCCTCTCTTACTGCACCAACGTGCACCCAGGCCGCACGCTTGAGGAAATCGAAAAGGGGCTCGACCAGTACACCGTGCCCGTCGCTCACCAGTTGGGCACGCCGCTGGCCGCGGGGTTGTGGCTTGCGGCACCCGTTATCCGCGAGCTGTCCGCCGCCCCCGATGCGGGTCGGCGGTTCGTGGACGGCTTGCGAAGTCGCGGACTGACGTGCCACACTCTGAACGCGTTTCCGTTCGGCGACTTTCACAGTCCACGCGTGAAAGAGAACGTCTACGTGCCGAGCTGGGCTGAGCGCACCAGGCTCGAGTACACGTTGGGGGCGGCCCGCACGCTTGCCCAATTACTCCCTGCGGACACCGAGGGCAGTATTTCGACCGTGCCATTGGGCTACCCGGGCCTGGATGCGTCGTCGGAGTTTCTGCCGCGCTGCGTCGACCATTTGATTGCCGCGGCTGACGAATTGCAGCGAATTCAAGCCGACCGTGGCTGCACGATTCGCATCGGACTCGAGCCGGAGCCGTGCTGCTGGCTCGACACGACGCCCAGCGCGATCGAGTTTTTCACGGGGCGGCTCTGGCCCGCCGCCCGCGAGCGTGGGTGCCTGGACGCCGTGCGCATGCACATCGGGTTGTGCTTCGACGTGTGTCATCAGGCGGTCGCGTTCGAGGACGTCGGCCGCTCGATCACCGCGCTCGATGAAGCGGGGATTCGGCTCAACAAGATCCACATTACCTGCGCGATTGAACTCCGCGATCCGGCGACCGACCGTACGGCTCGGCAGGCGCTCGCCCGCTATGCCGAGCCCCGCTACCTTCACCAGACCAAGGCTCGCACGCCCGACGGCCGCGTGTTGACGCAGTTCGATCTCGAAGCGGGCTTCGCCCTCGAGCCGCCGGCCGAGTTTCTGCAGGCGCCGCTTTGGCGGACGCACTTCCACGTGCCGGTCGACGCGGAACGCCTCGGCCCTCTCTGGACGACGCGGGCCGAGCTGCGGGCGGCCCTAGCCGCCGTCCGTGGCCTGTCCTACGCGCCGCATCTCGAGGTCGAGACGTACACCTGGGACGTTATGCCCGGTGCTGCCCCGCAGCGGCTCGTCGACGGACTGAGAAGCGAATTGGCCGCGACGCAGACCCTACTGGCCGAACTCTCGCGCTAAGGGCGGGGCGGTGCCGCGTGACCGGCCGCCACCGCCAGCCCTGGCACCGGCCGTAAGCTCCAATTCTTTTTGGGTTTAGGAAGCCGCGCGCGGGAGCCTCGGTGCTTAAAAGCTCCCGCCCAACGCGGCCCCGAAGAAGCTATCGGAGACGCGCCGTCGTGGTGGTGAGCCGGTCGGTCGCGCGCTGCAATCGATGAGCGCCGGGTTAAGCCCGTCTTCTCAGTATTTCGGAATTCTGCTATGCCACCGGCCCCTTCTGGCTCGACACCCCCCGTCACGACGGGATTCCGTCGACGCGGGACCGTCCCCGTCGAACGGTTTCTGAGATTTCCAGTTTCGGATCATTCGGTTCGGATCAATCCAGTTCGGATTAAAGCTGTGAAAACACGTCCCCCCGCGGCCAACAACGTGTCCCGAGATGCTTCCGTTCCGGATTCGGCGCGCTCCGCAGACGAAGCTGCCGAGGGGGACGCCGCGGCCGGGGACGAGCGCGGCCCCGGTCTGTGGCACCACGTGCGACGTCACTTGAGCCGGGACGGCGCGCAGCGAGTGGCCGGACATGCCGCCCGTTTGAGCCGTCATGGCTGGCGGCGGGTCTCGACAGCGGTCGCTACAGCAAATTCCGGTGGCCGCATCTCGCGGCCGGTCGGTGCCGTTTGGCAACGCGTCGCAAGAAGGCCGCCCGGCTCGAACGGTCCAACGGGCGAAAACCCGCACGCACACCGCAATCGCAGGCTGGCCTTTGATTTTGCGGTTTTGGCGGCGGCCGCCGCGCTCCTCTTGATGTTACATCATACGTTCCGTCCGCACGGTCGGCCTCGTCTGGCGACCGCCTTCGCTGCGACGTCCGACCCGTCGGTCGATGCGGCATCGGCGCAAGCGCCTGCGGACGCGCCACCTCACCAGCATCGCCGACGCACACACCGGCCCGCGACTCCTCCTGTTGTGGCGGACGCACGCGCAATCGACACTCACGCCGGCGATCCGGTCGCGCTGGGTGACCCACATCATGACGCCGACACGCACAAGGCGATCGACGGCGGCGCAGATTTCGGCGATCACCCGGATGCCGGGCATCGCACCGATCATCCCATCGTTCCGCCCGTTGAAGTGTCCGGGAAGTCTCCCGCGCACGACACGATCGTTCACGAAACAGTGATCCACGAGACCGTGGTGCACGATGCCCCGCGGCAAGACATGGCACGGCACGACTTACCCGCGCACGACGGCCCCCCGCACGACTCCAAGGCGGCCGCGGATGCCGCGCTCGATAATCTGCTGTCGACACCCGTCGCTTCGGGTCCGTCGCACGGCAACGATGCCGCGGCGCCGATCGGGCAGAGCGAACCGCCCGTGTCGCACGACCTCGACAAGCGCGCTCACCCGCACCATGCCGACGATCCGGTCCTGGTCGATTCCCGGGAGCCCGGCGACCCGGCCGGCCATCATCACGATCACCCCAAGAAAACGGTCGACGTCGGCGCGCCTTTGCCGGACGACTTCGCCGCGCCCATGCCGGCCAAGGCACCGGACGAACACCATCATGACCTGAAGGAACACGAACACGTCGGGCCGAAAGACCCGCCCAAGGACGAATTTGCCATGCCGGCCCCCGGCCCCGCGCCGGCGTCGGCCGCTCCGCTCGACGTGCCTCCGCCGAAAGAAAAAGACGACGTGCACCATCATTCGCATCACCCGGCCGACCACGGACCGGCTGATTCACCGTTTGGCGGCGAACCGAGTCCGACTCCGGGAAAGGATGCCGACGGGCTTCCGCCGAAACTCGACGCTCCGTCGCCCGACGCGAGCCATGGCCTGAAACCGGGCCCGGAGCACGCCGATCGCCCACACCACGACGATCCGCTGCTCGACGTCGGTCCCAAACTCGACGGTCCGCCCAAGGACGCGCTGCCGAAGGATGGCCCGGCTGGCCTGTCGCCCAAATCGGCTGGCGACAAGATCGAGGTCAGCAAGCACGATCATCCGGACGACGGGCTCCCCGTTTTGAGCGTGCCGTCGCCGCACAAGCCTGAGGCCAAGCTGAACGACGAACCTTCCAAGTCGGACGGACCGAAGATGGATGACCTGGGGCCGCCGACGCGGACCGCGAATGCGGCCGACGCCGTGCCTGGCGGCGGACTCGGGGACAATGGCGCGAAAAACCTGCCGCCGAAACCACCGGAGAGTCAAGCGCCTGCGGGTAACGACTCTTCACTCAACGATTTGCTCAACAGCAAAGTGCCGGCTCCGGGAAGCCCCAGCGCGGCCCCCGCCACCAAGCCGGCGCCGCCGACCGCGCCGGCCGCGGCTCCGAAAGAGGATCCGTTCCACACGGATTCCGCACTTCCCGCTGACTCCGCGCCGCACGCCGTTGCGCCGCCAAAACAGGCGGAACCCGCGCCGGCCGAAAGCGTCGCTCCGACTGCAAAGCCGGCCGCTGAGCCAGCGCATCCCGTCGAAAGCGAGGATGCACTTCCGAGCGTGGCCGTGGCCCATCATCAGATCGAAAAGGACGAAACCGGCGCGTCGGTCCATTACAAGATCGTCGTTCGCAACAACGGCAAAAAGTCGGTGAAGTCCTTCGAGGTCGACGAGGCGGTGCCGGTCGATTACACGGTGCAAGTCACCGATCCACCTGCCGAAACGCGGGCTCAGGACCTGCATTGGACGCTGCACGACGTCGCACCAGGCGAGGAGCGGACGATTCTGATCACGCTCGCGCCACCCGCGCGTCCGGTTGAAACGCCGCTCGCCGCGCAGCCGGTTCCCATCGCGGCGGCCACGCGCTCGCCGGCGGCGAGCGACGCGCCCCAACTGAAACTCGAGCTGATCACCCCGGTGGAGGTGCACGTGGGCGAAACCTGCCGCATCGGTTTCCGGGCCACGAATCTCGGAGGCCAGACCACCGATCTCAAGGTGAACTTGGATCTTCCGCAGCAACTGCGCTACACGCGCGGGCAGCAGCTGCAGTACAAGATCATCGCGCTCGGCGATCACGAGGCTCGCGAGGATTATCTAACGGCAACTGCCACCGGAACCGGCCAGGTTGAGCTGCGGGCCGAGCTGCTGCACGCGGGGCACTCGATCGCCACGGCGAAGGGAACCTGTCACGTGGCCCCGGCCGGCGCGGCCAAAGGCGGCATCCAACAAACTGGCGCCTGGGTGCCGAGCGGGCCGACCCAGACGGCGAACGGATCCGACTGTCTGTGCTTGCCGTAAGCGGACGTTGGCTTAACTTCCGGGATCCCAGATCGTCGCGTCGATCGTCCGTTCGATGTGCGCAGGGTCGTGGAAGTAATAGATCGTGACGACTTTGCCGTCCGGCCGCTGCACGCTGCGGGGATAACCGAGATCCCGGCTGGCGCCGTCGCCGCGAAGCACGAACTGCCGACTCCATGAACGTCCGCCGTCGCTGCTCAAGCGGGCCTCCATCCGAAACGGCGGCTTGCGTACGCCGTAAGCCAGACACACCCGACCGTCTCGCAGGCGAACGAGCGCGGGCGGATTCCCTTCGCCCAGATCAGGAGCCGCTCGATTGAGGAACTGCCAGTGCACGCCGTCATCGGGTGAGCGCCAGGCGTCGATCCAGGCGTCGTGTTCCTGCGGGCCCTCTTCGCGGCGACGAATGGTGGTCAAAAGCTCGGTCGGCGAGAGGCGCACGGTCGAGGGCATGATGGCGTAACCGGTTGGCTCCGGCCCAATCTTCGAGACGAACTGCCATGTACGGGCGCCATCCGTCGTGCGAATGCAGATCGGTCGTCCCTCTTTGCCGTTTTGCTTGGAGGCGGTGACGAACATCAGGCAGTCGTGCGGCCCGTTTACGATGTAATCGGTGCGGGCGGCGATGCCTGTTTGGGCGCAGAGGGGCAGACGGAACGGTCCCTGCCAGGTGTGGGCCCGATCGACCGAGTAATAGAAACGGGATTGGCCGCCGTCGATGTTCGCCATCCGCGCGGTCAGGGCGAAGTTGGGATTCGTAAAATCGATGCCCCCGGGGCAGTCGATCGGCTCGCGCTCGTGCACGTCGTCGGGGAGCGTGCCGTGCCGCATTCCCTTGGTGCCGATGAGCACCCCCTGGCGCTCGGGATCCTCGAGCGACCAGGCGTGCCCCCCGTCGAGGCTGCGGGCCAGGATGTGCCGCTCAGGTTTGTTGTGGTCGATCGCGTGGAAGCCCACGCCCCGATCCTGGTAATAGCCCACGCTGAAGCCGACGACGATCTCATTCCCCCAGGCCCAGATGCCATGATTGGCGGGCCATCCGCCGAAGCGGCCGGGCTGAAAGTAGACAGTTGACTGCTCAACGATCGACGGCTGACCGGCATGGGTGGTTCCGATCGAGCAGAAAGTGTCCAATGCTAAGAAAGCAGCACAAAGAAACGCAAAGATCAGCGACACCCAGCTGGACCGAACGGTGTTCATTTATGGAATCTCGCCTGCAAATTGAGCAGCGCCCGCAAATTCTATTTAGACGACGTAAGTCCTGAAAATCCACCCCGTTTGGTGGTTAGTTGCTTTCTAAAATCCGCATAAATCCCCTAATTTGAGGCTTCCAATCGCCTGAACGATCGGCCATGCTGGATCTGTCGCGCGCCCTCTGCGGGCCCTCAAAGGATGCGCACCTCCCCGCTGGATCTGACTTCACGCGAGCTGGAAATCCCGTTTGAAACTGAGTGCATCTGCACCGACTTTTCGCACCCCCATGCGAAGGGTCTTGTGGCCGCAAAACGCTAAGACTGCGCCGGAGTGATCGACAATGCGCTTGACCTCGTGGTTGGATTCTTTCGCCCTTAAAGCTCGGAAGTCCAGCGCCCGCCGCGCTCGCATGTCCGTCAGCGCCCGTCGCTCACGGCCGGCTGTCTGCCGACTCGCGGCCGCGGAACACCTCGAAGATCGTACGCTGCTTTCGGTCACGCCGGCAGCCACCGGCGTAGGAACGGGTACCGGTTCCGGCAGCGGGTCAGGATCAGGCTCAGGTTCAGGATCGGGTTCCGGCGGCACCACGGGCGGGTCGGGCGGTTCCACGTCGCCCACGCTCATCGTGAGTGCGGGACAGAACGCGGCAACCACGGTCAACGCAACGGCGATCCTGGCCGGCACGGTTACCTACAACGATCCGTCGGCCACGCAGCCGCTGACGACCACCTGGAGCATGGTCAGCGGTCCTGGCTCCGTTACCTTCGAGAAGCCCAACGCGCTCAACTCCAACGTCCTCTTCAGCACGCCGGGAACCTACGTGCTGCAGCTGTCGGCGACCGACGGTATCTTGTCGTCGCAAAGCCAGGTGAACATCCTGGTCACGCCGCCGACGGCCGACGCCCCGCCCATGGTGAGCGCGGGAGCCAACCAGACGACCACCGTCGGCGCCACGCTCAACCTGAACGGCAGTGTCAGCGACGAAAACCCGCAGACTCCGCTCACCATCACGTGGAGCCAAATCAGCGGTCCAGGAATCGCCAACGCTGCGTTCGCAAATCCGAACGTTGCTGCGACTACGGCGACCTTCAGCCAGGCCGGCACCTACGTGCTGAACCTCGTGGCGACGGACGGCACGCTCGCCTCGAATTCGACGGTCATCGTCACCGTCAATCCGTCGACCGTAAACCCGGCTCCGGTCGTCTCGGCCGGACCGAACATGACCGTGCTGCAAAATTCGCTCGTGACCCTCAACGGCTCCGCGTCGACGTCGAGCGGCACGCTCTCGACCGTCTGGCAGGTCGCGAACGCTCCGGGCGGAACGTACTTCGTCAATCCGAACTCGCCGACCACGCAGGCTCAGTTCAGCACGCCCGGCATCTACCAAATTCGCCTGGTGGCGTCGAACGGAACCTACACCACCAGCAGCTACACCACGATCACCGTGAATCCCTCGACCACGGTCGCCAGCAACTTCCAGCAGGGGACCAACGGTTACACCGGCGCGAGCGACTCGTACATCAGCTCGGCCAGCACGAACACGAATTACAGCACGAGCACCACTCTCAACGTCCGCTATAGCGCCTCTGAAGAGGCCCTGCTCGAGTGGAACCTGTCCTCGCTTGCCACCACGAGCACGGTGACGTCGGCCACGCTGACGCTGGATGTGACGACCGCCGCCAGCGGCGTGACCTACAACATTTACGCCGTCACCGGCCCCTGGACCGCCAGCCAGGTCACCTACACCAGCTCCGCCACGGGAACGAAGTGGCCCACCCTGGGGGCCACCGGCACGTCGTCCGGTTCGACCGCCATCGGGAGCTTCACTGCCTCGTCGACCGGTTTGGTGACCGTCACGCTCAATTCGACGGGTGTCGCCCTCGTCCAGTCGTGGATCGCCAACCCGGCGACCAACTACGGAATGATCATCCGCGCCGCTTCCGGCACGACTCAGCTCAGCATCGCCTCGAGCAAGTTTGCGACGGTCGCCGATCGTCCGCAGTTGAGCATCTCGACGGTGGCCTCGACCGGTGCGACCTACTCGCCGCCGCCGATCACGAACCCGACGACTTCGGCCAACGCCGCGTTCATGGGCTTTGACGGCAAGCGCGACGGCTACATGGCGCCGATCGGCTTGGACCTCGACACGCTGTACTTCCAGTATCAGCAATGGCAGCAGAACGGCAGCCAGGGGACCTTCACCTCGAATAATTCGTTAATCATCCTCAGCGGCAGCAATGTGCTGGTGAATGTGACGTCTTCGTTCAACGTCAGCTCACTCGTCACGACGTTGCAGAGCTACGGCATGCAGGTGACGGGCGTCGCCGGCCCGGACATTTCCGGCTGGATGCCCATCAACCAGTTGCCCAACCTGGCCACGGCCGGCGGACTGAACTTCGCCCAGCCGGCCAGCTATTACCTCGCCACTGCCCCGGCTGACTCGACGCAAGGCTCTGTGGCCATCGGGGCGGCCGCGGCGCAATCGCAATTCGGCGTCACCGGCACGGGCGTGACGGTGGGCGTGATCTCCGATAGCTACAACAGCTTGGGCGGCGCCGCGACCGACGTCACGAACGGCCAGTTGCCTTCGAATGTCGACGTCCTGCAGGACCTTCCCGCGGGCGCCGGCACGGACGAAGGCCGCGCCATGCTGCAAATCGTCCATGCCGAAGCGCCGGGCGCCAACCTGGCCTTCGCCACCGGCGACTTGGGTGACGCGTCATTCGCTCAGAATATCGAGGCCTTGCAAAGCCAGGCGGGCGCGAACGTGGAAGTCGACGACCTCGGTTACTTCGACGAGCCCTTCTTCCAGGAAGGCATCATTTCGCAAGCCGTCGACTCAGTTGCGTCGAAGGGTGTCGCGTACTTCTCCGCGGCCGGCAATGACGGTCAGGGCCAGGCCTGGCAAGGTGCCTTCGTCAACTCCGGCCAGACCGGCCTGTTCTCGGGCGGCACGCTGAACACCTTCGGCACCGGCGCCAACGCCCAGTTCCAGCAAGTGACTATTCCGGTTGGCAGCGAGGTCACCCTCGACTTCCAGTGGAACCAGCCGTTCGCCTCGGCCGGCGGCGCCGGCTCCGCCAGTCAGATGGACATCTTCCTGCTCGACTCGCCGAGTCTGAGCGCGCTGAACCTCGTCGGTGAGGGCGTCAATAACAGCGTCGGCGGCGACGCCATCCAGTTGGTCAGCTTCTTCAACGACGGCAGTTTCGGCACCTCGACGTTCTACATCGCCATTGAGCACGACTCGGGCCCCACGCCGACCGTCATGAAGTACATCGGCTTGACCGACGGTCTGCCCTTCCAGATCGATACATTTAACACTCAGACCGGAACGACGTTTGGTCACGCGACGGCTTTGGGCGCCGCCGGCGTCGGCGCCGCGGACTTTTCCTTGACGCCTCCCTTTGGCGTCACGCCGGCGGAGGGCGAGAACTTCTCCTCGAGCGGTTTCGGCACCGAGTTCCTCTTCAGTCAGAACGGCACCCCGCTGTCGAGTCCCCAAGTGCGCCAAGAGCCGATGTTCACCGGCGTCGACGGCGACTTCCTGAATGTCACGGGAACGACCGAATTCACGCCATTCTTCGGCACCTCGGCCGCCGCTCCCAGCGTGGCGGGCGTCGCCGCGCTGATGTTGCAAGAGGGGGGCGGCGCGGGAACGCTCTCGCCCACCACGATCTACTCTCTGCTGGAAAACACGGCCCAGCCGACGGTCGGAGATTCCGCCGGCTGGAACGGAAACTATGGGTTCGGCCTGGTCAATGGCGACGCGGCGGTCCAAGCCGTGCAAACCGCGCCCAAGAACGCTGTGCCCAGCGCCACCCTCTCGGTGACGAACAACCCGTTCGCCGAGAACGGCGGCACGACGCAGGTCGTGGCGACGTTGTCGAAGCCGGCCACCGCCCCGGTCATCATCAATCTGCAATTCAGCGGCACGGCGACGTTCGGCACGCAATACTCCGTCTCGGCGAGCCAGATCTTCATCGCCCCCGGCCAGACTTCGGGAAGCATCACGATCACGGGCATCGAAGATCATGCCACCTTGGCTGACGAAACGGTCATCGTCAGCATCTTCTCGATTCAGAATGCGACCATCGCGGGCGGCTCGCAGTCGGTGACGATCATCCGAGCCGACGACGATGTGCCGGAGATTTTCCTCTCGGTGGCTGGGGGATTCGGCCCCAACAACAACGCGTTCGACGAAACCGGCGGTTCTCTGGAATTAGCAGCCAGCCTCACCGAGCCGTTTTCGCAGCCGCTCCTCGTCACTCTCGGCTTCTCAGGAAGCGCGATCCTGGGGACGAATTACTCAGTTGGCTCGACCACGCTCGTGATCCCGGCCGGTTCGCTCGGGGGCTTTGGTTCCAATCCCATCCCTCCCTCGGAGACCATTCTCACCGGAATCACGAACCCGATTCCGGACCTGGCGACCGCCTCGGTCTTCATCACGATCGAAAGCGTCCAAATCGATACCGCTCCCTTTCCGATTGCGAATATCAAGGACGTTGTCGGCGGCACCACGGTCGCGGCCTTGGCGGTCGACAACTTCGTCACCAGCAACCCGACGGGGTCAAACCCGGTTGTTTCGCTGCCGACCGTCACGGGGACGACCATCAGTGACAACGGTGGCACAGCCACGATTACCATCTCGCAATCTGTCCTTTCGCAGACTACGACGGCCGTTCAGCTCTTGTTCTCCGGAACGGGTTTGAACGCCGCCGATACCACGAATCCGCCGAATTCACTCAACGGACCGAACTATGAAGTCACGGACGCCAACGGCAACGAACTCGATAGTGGGGACTTCGTTTTCATCGATCGGGGGACGACCAGCACTACGATCACGGTGACGGGCCTCAACAACTTCGTGGTCGCCGGAAATTACACGCTGGTGATTACGCTGGGCTCAGTCGAGAACGCCCATGCGTCGGCGACCGCCAACTCCGACACCGTCACGATCGTCAACACGAACACGCAGCCGGCGGTCACGCTGGGTATCTCGCAAAAGACGTTCACGGCGGGCGGCGAGACAATCGTCACCGCTTCGCTCCCGCCCAACACCACGACCAACGGCCAGGTCGTCGTCAACCTGTCGTTTACCGGAACGGCGACCCCGAACCTCGACTACAGCGTGACGGGAGGCTTCAATCAGCCCATTCTCGGGGCGGCCACCGATGTGATCATCATTCCGTTTGGCCAGAACAGCGGCAGCGTGGTGCTCACCGGGCTCAACGATGACTTGAACCGCAGCGAAACGACGGTTGTGGTCGGCATCGCCAGCGTCACCAACGCCGTGGTCGCGGGCACGCCGACGGTCAGGGCCAACTACGTCAATCCAAACGTGCCGGTCACCTTCTCGACAGAGAATGCCGTCACGGCCCAGGGAGGCGTCGCCGCCGTCCAGGTGTTCATGTCTCGTACGCTGCCCTTCCAGGTGAGCGTGAATTACACGATCGCGAACGGCACCGCGTTCGAAGGGGCAGAATACTTGTTCCCCGCCGGCGGCTCGCAGGGTACTCTGGTGTTCGCGCCCGGCACGACCGTGCAGACCATTTATATCGACACCATTCCGCTCGGACCGGGTCTTCCGTCGCTGCCGGCGTCAACCAATTTCAGCGTCACGCTGAGCGGCGCCTCGCTCGACGTGCCCGCCTCGGCCGCTCCCTCGGGAGTGGGCGTCACCGTTAACCCCAACAGTAGCGTCTCCACAGTCTCGATTCTCGAAACGAGCGTGGTGAACTCCAACACGCTTGCGGTGTCGCTGCAACAGCCCAACGGCAACTCGCCTCCGGATATCGCCGCCGCCGTCGGCATTCCGACTCCCCCCCAGGGCACGACCCCGGGAGTCGACGCCGAGATTGTCGTCATGACGAACGACCAATACACGGTCTACGACTACACCACGGGCTTCACTGTCACGCAAACCACGCTGGATGCCTTCTGGACGAGCGCCGGAATTGCGGCCACGAGCCTCACAGGCGACGCGCTCGATCCGCGGATCGTGTTCGATCCGGTGCTGGATCGGTTCTTCGCCGTCGCCCTCAACCCGGCGGGAGCGGCCAACAACAACGTCCTGTTTGCCGTCTCGAAGACGCAAAACGCGCTCGGAGCTTGGAACGCCTTCACGCTGCCGGTCGACCCGGTGGCCAAGCAGAATACGGCGACTGCCGTCGCCCTGGGCTTCGACACAAGCGGAATCTACATCACTGCCGACACCCTCAATACGCTGACGGGTGCCACCGGGGAAACGGGCTTCTCGATTCCCATCGTCGACTTCAACAATGACGGGGCGGCGACGACCAACTTCACGCAGTATTTCAACATTCCGTCCGGCGCCGAGTTGCAGCCCGAGAGCAATCTGAATCCGTTCGTGTCGCAGCCGGAAAGCCTGCTCTCTGGTGACGCGACCACTCCCAACGACCTGTTGAGTTTCATCATCGCAGGCGCGCAGAACCCCAACGCGGCGATTTCGTCCCCGACCGATATTCCCGTCTCGACGATTACCAACCCGCCCAACGCTCAACAGGAAGGCACGGCCACCACAATCTCGACAGGTCTCGCCGGCTTCTCCGGAAGCATCACGCAAGTCGGCACCGATATCTGGGCTGTGGAAACGGTCGCCGACCCGACCTCGGGCCTTTCCGATATTCGCTGGTATGAGCTGCGCGACACCAGCGGCACGCTCGCCATCGAGCAGACCGGCCTGATCAGCAGCCCGACTATCAGCTACTACAACGCGTCGGTCGCTGCGTCGAGCTCCCAGGCCGGGGGCGGCGGGGATCAGGTCGTGATCGGCTTCACCGGCTCCGATAAGAATCAGTTCGCCAGTGCCTACGCCGCGATCGGCGACACGGTCGGCGCGGGCGCCAACCAAACGACAACGTTTACCGCGCCAGTCCTGCTGGCGGTCGGGGCGGGCAGCTACAACGTGCCCGTCAACGGTGCCAACGCCTGGGGCAGCTATAGCGCCACCGTGTTCGATCCCAACGTCGAATCATTCGGATCCACCGCCGGTGAGTCTGGCACGGTAACCGGCGCCACCAATGCGTCCCCCATCGTGATTACCACCGGCTCCACCTTCGGGCTCGTGACGGGCGAGGTTGTCACAATTAGCGGCGTTGGCGGCAACACCGCCGCCAATGGAACCTTCACCATCACCGTCCTGAGCGCGACCACGTTCCAGCTCAATGGCAGCACGGGAAATGGGACCTACACCAGTGGCGGTATCTGGACTTTACCACCGAGAGCCGCCACGTTCTGGACCTTCCAGGAATTCGCTTCGGCGCCCAATGTTTGGAGCGTCGAGATGGCCGAGGTCACAGTCGCTCTGCCGCAGGCCACGCTGCCGACGGTCGATCTGAACATCAGCACAACTTCGATCGGGGAGAACCTTGGCCCAACGGCGACGGTGATGGCAATCCTGAGCGCGCCGGCTACCGACGACGTCGAGGTCACGCTCAACTTCAGCGGAACGGCAACCGAGAACGCGCAGTACTCGGCGACCGCCCAGACCATCTTTATCCCGGCCGGCTCTATTAGCGGCTCGATCGTCCTCAGCGGCCTGCAAGTCGACACCGAGGGCTTCCCGACGCTCACCATCAGCATTAACCAGGCCTCGCTGTTTAACGCCACGCCGGGAAACACGACCTCCGTTTCGGCGACGGTCGAAGACATTGATCCCGTGGCGGCGGGCAACATTTCCGGTGAGGTCTATAACGACCTCAACTTCTCCGGCACCCTGCAGGCGGGGGATCCGGGCATCGGCAACGTCCTGGTTTTCCTCGACAAGAACGGCACCGGCACGTTCAACGTGGCGAACGATCCGTTCATCTTCACGAGTGCGGCGGGCGCGGCCCAGGGCGACTACACGTTCTTCGGCCTCGCCAGCGGCTCCGACAACGTCTTCCAAGTTCCGCCGTCATCGTTCAGCCAGACTCAGCCCGCGCCCGGCACCGGATACATTGGCATTAGTCCGCCGGCCTCCGGCATCAACTTCGGCGACGCTCAGATCACCAATCCGAACGCCAGCGTTTCGGTCAACATCCCGCAGATCACCGACGACAAGTCGAGCGGCACGCTGACGATTAAACTGGCGCAGGGGACCGCTGTCCCCGTGGCCCTGACGATTCTCGTTGGCGGTTTGGCGCCCTTCACCGATTACACGTTGACTGGGCCGAGTGGCACCGTCACGTTGTCGGCGGCGTCGGACACCTTCGTCGCGACGATTCCGGCCGGTAAGACCTCCGTCGCGTACACGATCACGGCCAACGCCGACAGCACCAACACCGACGAAACGATCACCTTCCGGGTGGTCAACGTTTCCAACGCCACGCTGACCGGTTCTTCGCAGGTCGAGACGTCGATCGTGACTCCATCGGGCTCGCCCGCTCTGGTCATCGACAGCCCGACGCAGCTTTCCAGCACTGGTTTGACGCCGGGCTTCTCGTTCGGTTCGCCGACGCTGACCTTCCAGGCCGGCGACCAGCCCGACTACATGATCGAGGCCGACCTGAGCGGCAACGGCGTGCCGGACCTGGTCGTGGCGAACTCGCAAGCCAGCTCGATCACGGTGATTCTCAATCCCGCGAGCGCCAGCCCCACGGTCAAGACGTACAGCGTCGGCCCAAATCCGACCGGCATCGTGGCGGCCGACTTCAACAACGACGGTGCTTTGGACCTGGCCGTCTCCACGTCGACCGGCGTCACCATTCTCGAGAATAACGGCTACGGTGGGTTCACCTCGACGGGTTCCTACGCGGCCGGCAGCGCACCGTCGGCCGTGACAGCGGGTGACTTCAACGGCAACGGGTTGATGGACCTCGCGGTTGCCAACGCCAACTCAAACAACGTTTCGATCCTGTATGGCAACGGCAACATGACCTTCAAGGCCGCCGTCAACATCGCCGTCGGCTCGAGCCCGACCGATATCAAGGCGGCCAACCTGGCCAATAACGGAATCACCGACCTGGTCGTCGCCGACAACGGCTCGGCCAGCCCTGGCGTGACGGTGCTTCTCAACAACGGCAGCGGCACGTTTACGGCGACCACTTACACCGCGGGCGTGCAGCCGCACTCGCTCGCGATTGCGGACTTTACCGGCAACGGCGACCTCGACATTGCGGTCACTAACGTCGGTAATGCTCCGGATGAGCCGGGCAACATCAACACGGTGACCGTGCTGATGGGCAACGGCAAAGGCCAGTTCACCTCGGTGCCGATGCCGCTGGCGGGTCAGCCGCTCCCGGCGGGAACCTACGCGGCCGGTCCGTCGGTCTTCAGCATCGCCGCGGGCGACGTCAACGGGGACGGCCTGCCGGACCTCATCGTCGGCAACAACGGCGTCGGCAACAACTCGATCAGCATCCTGACGAACAACGGCAACGGCACCTTCGCGGCCCCGCAGCAGGTTTCGGTCGGCAGCGGCAACCTGGTCGAGTCGGTCGTCGCCGGCGACTTCTACGGCAATGGAGCCGTCGACATCGCGTCGGCCAACTCGTTTGGCACGGCGGGCGTCAACGGTGTGACGATCTTCCAGAACACCGACGTTCCCGCTTCGCTGATCTTCCACGTCTACTTGAGCCACCCGGCCACGTCGACCGTGACCGTGAACTACGCGACGCAGAACGGAACGGCCACCGCCTACACCGACTACACGCCGGTGAGCGGCACGCTCCGCTTCTCGGCGGGAACCACGGTCGAAACGGTCGCCGTCCCCATCCTGCCGGGAGCGGGCAACAACGTCTCGGTGATCCTGCAGCTCTCGGGTGCGACCTCCAACGCTCCGATCCAGATCGGCACCGGCGTCGGCACCATCAATCCGCTGGCTCCGGCTGCCAGCTCGGCGACTGCGTCGGTCAGCAGCGGCAACCTGGTCGTCAACGATGCGACGCAGCACGACTCGCTGCAGTTCGTGCAGCTCTCGTCGGGAACGGTGGAAGTGCTCGTCAACGGCGAGGAGCTCGGCATCTACACCGGCGTGACCGGCCAGGTCCAACTGACGACGCCGCAAGGCCTCGACAACATCTACGTCGACGAAGAGATCACGGAGGCCGGCACGGTCACCAACTCCGGTGTGACCGTCAACAGCAGCTTCGGAGACTTTATGTTCGCCGAACTCGTCAACGGCAAGAACTGGCTGCTGCAAGCCTGAGCCAGCTCGACCAAAAAACTCAAGCGGCCTGCCGCGTCAACGGCAGGCCGCTTGTTTGTTACCCGTCGAACGTCACACCGCGCGTGACTCGCACGGCGGGTGACGGCTTGGGTCGACCGTCAACGCCAACGGGTTACCGCCAGTGGCGGCGGTAGTAGTACGGACGCCCGTAGCGCCCGTAAACAACTACCCCCGGATTGACGACGACCGGCGCAGGCGCGACGTAAGCGGCCGACGGCGCATAGTACCCTGGCCCGCCATAGTAGCCCGGCGCCCCGTAGTAGTACGGAGCCGGGGCCGGGTACACCGGGGCGGGTCCGTAAACCGGGCCGACAGGCACGGTCACTCCCACGCCAACTCCCACCCCGGCTTGAGCCGTCGATGGCTGGGTCGCCACCGCCAGGCCCACCAACGAAACACATCCCAACGACAACAAGGTCTTCATTGTCCTGCCCTTTCCTCAGTGAAGAGCCTGCGAGAAAAATTCCGCTCCTCACTTGTGATTATACCTCTGATCTCGAAGCCGGCTCGAGATCGGAAAGGTCGACCGTGAAGGATCGCGCGGAGACTCGAGGGGACGCGCGACTTCTAGAGTCTGCGCAAAGAAAGACAGGCCCCGGTCTTCAGGTAGATCGGGACCTGTCGGAAAAGTTCGCCAAAAGGGTCGTCGCTATGCAGCCTGTTCGGCCGCCCACTGCGCGAGGATCTCGGCATTCATTGCCGTGAGATCTTCGCTCCACTCGAAGTCGCGCGTCACCATTTCGCGGGTGCCAATGCCGTTGCGATAGGCGGCTGCGACCACGCCCGCAGTGAGCACGGGACCCATCAGGCGCGGCAGCGGATCGGACCAGAGAAACTCGTTCGTGGAGCGCCCCCCGAAGAAATGGCGGCACCACTCGCCGGCGCCGGGGAAGCTCTTCGTATGTCGAAACAGCGTGCAGAAGAGCCAGAAGCGGAACGTGTACGAGCGTCCGCGGACGGCCTCAATGGGGGCGATCTGCGAATCGAAGTAGGCGGACGCGAAGCGGGGGTCGTCTTTGAGCAGGTACATGCCGCCGGTCAGCCGCGGATTGCACTCAATAGCCGCGATCCGTCCGGACGCATCTTCAATGAAGTCGAAGCCCACCTGCCCCGTGTACTTGACGGCCTCGATGAACGTGCGGACCCACTGCCACACCGCCGGCTGCTCGACGCGACGGTAAACCACGGTCGGGCCGAAGTCGTGGCAGAAATCGGTGGCGTAGGTGGCATGCGCGGTGATTCGACCCTGATGGGCGATCGTGAACGTCGCGTAAGGCCGTCCCGGTAGATACTCCTGCGCGATCCAGGGCCGTTTGGCGGTCGGCTCGACGCCGTCGAGCGCCTCAATCCCCTGCGGACGCACGACCGTCTGCGCGGCAAACCGCGAATAGATGGGCTTATAGACCGTGCGGCTGCCTTCGCGCTGGCCGAACACGCGCAAGAGCTCGTCACGGCTGGCGATTCGCGTCGTCGCAGGAGCGGACAAGCCCAGCTCGCGCACCTTTTCGATGAAGAGCCACTTGTCATGCAGCCCAATCAGCGTATCGAAGTTGGGTGCAAAGAGCGCGGGGCCGTCCGGGCGGGCGGCCTTCGCCTGGGCCAGATAAAACACTTCCTCGTAAATGGGCACGATCAGGTCGACCGAGTGCCGGTCGGAAATCTCCCACACCGCGTCGAGCCACTCCGACGTCTGGCGGGCGGGCGACGGCACGTGAAAATAACGCGAAACAGCCGACGAATACCGGCACAAGGTGTGTGGCCACGCGTCGGCGACAAGCACCCGATACCCTTCCGCCTGAAATCGCCGCGCCAAGGCCAGCGCATAAGTTCCGCGACCTGCCGTCAACAACAACGTGCGCATAACGGGCCCCAGTGCGAGTGAATCGGGATGGGAATCGGAGAGCGATTCTCAAAGAGAGTCCGGCAGACCAGAGTTTTCGGTCTGCGGAGGGGCGACGGATGAAGGGGACGGCCGCCCGTATAAGAACCGCGATCTTCCGAAACCAGCGTTCCCGCAGAAAGGGCACCGCGATCCGTAAGAGCCCGCAGGCAGGCAGCCTTGCCGCAGATACAGCAGCGACTCACTGGAATCGGAGGAGACTGAAGCGTGAGCGAGATGGACCGCGCGAATTGTCTCGCGCGCGAAAGAGCTAAACAGCGCGGATAATCGCGGCAGCGCTCTGACCCATCGCCGTGCGATTGACGGTCAGGGCCGTCTTCTTTCGCAGATCGAGCGGCTCGCGGTGGACGACCCGCAGCCGGAACCGCGGATCGGGAGTCTCGTAATTGAGCGTCATCGGCAGCGAGCCGTGCTCGAGCGCCAGCAGGCTGCCCGCCAGCTCGACCGCGCCCGAACCCGCGTCGAAGTGGCCGAAATAGCTCTTGAGTGCCGTCACCGGAATGGATTCGGCCTCGTCGTCGAAGGCCCGGCGGAAGGCGCAGGCCTCGACCAGATCGTCCCGCTGCGTGCTTTTTCCGTGGGCATTAATGTGCCCCAAATCCGAGGGCCGCAGGGACGCCTGCCGCAGGCTGGAGCGAATGGCGCGGACCAGGCCCGTGCCCCCGTTGCCGTTCGAGGAGCCTGTGCCGTCGCAGCCGGCCGCGACGCCCAGCACCTCGGCGTAGATTCGGGCTCCGCGACGTGCGGCATGGCTGTACCGCTCGACGACGAACGCCGCGCCCCCTTCGCCCACGATCGTGCCGTCACGGTCGAAGTCGAAGGGGCGGCACGCACGGAGCGGATCGTCGACCCGCCGTGACAGTCCGTCAAACAGGCTGAGCTTGGCAATGTCGACCGGATGCACGTTGGAGCTGGAGGCGCCGACGATCATGCAGTCGGCCGCGCCGCGGTCGATCACGTTGACCGCTTCGGCCAGCGCCAAGAGCGCCGACGACTCGCGGCACGTGATCGTGTTGTTGGGCCCCCGCGCATCGAATTCGATCGAAACGTGGCAGGCGGGCATGTTGGGCAACTGCCGCAGAAACCAGAGCGGACAGATTTCGCCCATCGCTTGTTCGTTGAATCGCTCGTAGGCGAAGGCGCCCTTTTCGTCGCTCGAGGCGGTCACCGCGTCGGTGAGTTCCTGCGGCGTTGTGGAGATGCGGCCAGCCCCGAAGGAGACGCCCAATCGGTCCGGATCGACTGAGCCCCGCACCAGGGCGGCGTCGTCCATCGCCAAGGTCGAGGCGGCGACGCCCAGCTGGATGTCGCGGGACATGACCTTGATCAACTTTTTATTGGCAATGTAGTCTTCGGGGGCGAAATCGTGGATCTGGGCGGCTAGGCGCGTGGGCAGATGGTCGCTGCGAAAAGCGCGCAGATAGCCGATTCCGGATCGGCCCTGCATCAAGCTTTTCCAGAACGCATCTTTGCCGATGCCGATCGGGGAAACGACCCCGACACCGGTGATGACAATCCTGGTTGGAATGTCCCCAGCCTTCATGAGACGACCCAGCGGCCGAGGCACGGCTCCGGTCGCAGCACCGCGATATCGGCTTTTCAACGTCCCGCCGGTGTCCCGCCGTCGAGAGGTCTCAAAGCTCGATCAACTTTGCCGTAAACCACTTCGCCCGAATTCTGCGGCCCGCCCGTGCGTGCCGCTGCCGATTTCTCTGCCGACCCTATTTCTTTATCGGCAATCTCCCCAGGGAGGGGAGACGGGTGATCGAGCAAACGGGGGACTGTTTTCGTCAAACAGCCGAAGCAGCCAACCTGCGCAGTCAGTCGACGCTCACGCCACTCGCAGCGCTTGACCTGCGTGAGTTTTCCGCGTGAATTTACAAGGGCGAGTTTTCTAGCCGTCGCCAACCGCAGGATAAGTCGTAACTACTGATCCCCATATGTGTTTGCTAGCCTGACCCATGTCAAATTAGACCGCAGATCGCGGGGCGCGTCAAGAACAATCCGCTACGGGCGGCACAAGGGGGCAAGTCGCCGGGTTCGGTAGAATCGGCCATGTCGACGCGTGGTGCGGCATCTCCAACGTCGCAGGACGGGTGTCGCGGCCAGTTCCCCGACGCGGGCGACACCGAAGTGGGGCTGAGGCCGATTGTGCCGACGGAATCGATTCTTCTGCGGCACCCTACACGCGACTGGTCATTTCGCGTCGCAGGGAGGGGGAGCGATGGTTCGTCGAGAGGGCGTTCAGCAGAGAAGATTGCGGCCGCGGCTAAAGAAAAACAGCCGGGAGAATTCCGGCGGTGGGGCAGGAACCACAAGAATTCAGCGTCCGGCTGCCATTCCCATTTTACTGCGGAAGGGGCGGGCTTGCAAACTTCGGGCAAGGCTGGATTAGAATGCGCGGGCTGCATCTGGAACTCCTTAACCAAGATGCGACGGCGGCTGCTCCGGATGGCAGTGCCGCCTCGACGAAGCGACGACGAGACAATCCGACATCAGCCGTGCTCACGCGAGAGTGGCGGAATTGGCAGACGCGCCAGACTTAGGATCTGGTGCCGCAAGGCGTGGGGGTTCGAGTCCCCCCTCTCGCATTCCACCGCAACTGCCCCCTGTGACGTAGAATTCGCCCGCCGTCACGCGTTCTCCAAGACCTGTTCAGACGTCTTGTCTCGGCCGCGCACAACTCGCAGAGTCCGGGGACGCACTATCTTCACTCGAGACGCATGATTTTTATCCGCTGTGGACGTGCTTCGCCACGCGGCTTCCAAACGTGCGTTTTGCAAGTCCCTCTTGCGTTTTTTGGACCGGTCAACTACAAGACCGAAGCCCCGAGGTAGTTCTTGGCACCGACATGGATGTCAGAGTCAAGACCCATCCGAAGCGCCGACCGGTGGCACGAATTCGGGCCGCCCCGGCAGGCGGAGTAACCGCCCCTCACGCGCGAGGAGCCTCAAGGCAACGTGCCGGCATGGATGCCGATAACCGGCCGCTTTCTGCACCGGAGCGCTTTCGTGGCGAACCCGGCAAAGCGGCCCGGATCGCGTCGCACGACCCAGTGGCCGTCGCGATCCGACAAGGATGTAAAGTGCCGGAAAGGAGGCCTCGATCGTGTTAGTTCTCACCCGCAGAGAAAACGAGAAAATCTTATTGCCCGACGTGGGCGTGACCGTCGAATTGATGTCGGTCACTGGTAACCGCGCCCGCTTGGGCATCAGCGCTCCCGATAACATTCGCATTCTTCGCGAAGAAGTCGCCGTCAACCAGGCTGTTCTCAAGCAGGCCACGGTTCGCGGTTCGATGTCGCGAGAATTCGTTCATGCCTTTCGCAACCGGCTCAACGCGGCCATCCTGGCGGCCGAGACCGTGCGGATGCAGATCGAAGCCGAACGCCTCGACGATACATCGAGCACGCTCGATCGCATCGTGACCGAGCTCCGGGCGATGGCGTCGATGGTCGAAGGACCGCAGCCGGTCGCCGCGCCGCCGCTTGTCGCGTCAGGAGTGGGCGAGCACCGGCCTTGGAAGGCGTTGGTGGTCGAGGACGACGCCAACGAGAGCTTGCTGCTGGCCGGAATCCTGCGGATGACGGGGTACGAGGTCGACGTCGCCGGTGACGGTGCGGACGCTCTCGACTATCTCCATTCGCACGCGCGGCCCGACGTCGTGCTGCTCGACATGAAGCTGCCGAAGCTCGACGGGGCCACCACGCTCGGTCGCATCCGCCGGGATCCCAATCTCGAGGGGATGAAGGTCTACGCCGTCAGCGCGACGCCGCCCAAGCGGTTTGGCGTGAAGACGGGACCGGGCGGCATCGACCGTTGGTTCTGCAAGCCTCTTGATCCGCGGGAGCTGGTGCGCCAACTCGATAGCGAGCTGAGCGCCCTCGATCGCTGACGCCCAGGCGTCAGCGGTTTGCCGAATTCGGCCGTCGTCATCGATGGCTGCGTTGCAGTAAGCAGACGGCGCGGATGCAGGATCCGCGCCGGTTCTGAGATCGCACAACTTGCCGGTCCGGCGCCCCCACGCCCGTGCTGGGCTCGTTCAGCACGGATCGGCGGCCGCTTCAGCTGGGAAAGACACCCACCGTGCAGCCAAAACAATCGCCGCGCTCGCTGCCCCCTTCGGGTCGAGAGTCCGCCCCGTCACGCAATCTGGCTTTCGACTTCCAGCGGTCGGAGTTTGACACGGCCGCCCAGCCCTACGAAACATTTCAGACCACCACAGACGAGCCGCTCCCCCGCCATTGGAACATGAACGGCATCAACATCGGCGAAAGTCTCCGTCGCGCCCTCGAGGTGTGCGAGGCGGCCTTCGACGACATCGTCGATAAAAGCGCCGACGGTGTGGTCGTCGTGAACCCCGTCGGCACGATCTGTTTTGCCAACGCTGCCGCCGAATCGATGCTGGGCCGCTCGACGGGCGAACTTCTGGGCGAACCGTTCGGAATGCCGGTGGGGGCCGGCGAAACATTCGAGATGAAGCTGCCCTCGACCGATCAGGGCTGCCACTTCGCCGAAATCCGCGTCGTCGCCACCCATTGGCAGGGCTCGCCCGCCTTGCTGGCCACCCTGCGCGACGTCACGCAGCGCAATCGAGCCCTGCGCCGTCGCGACGAATTCCTGGCCATGCTGTCGCACGAACTGCGTAATCCGCTGGCGGCCATCTCCAGCGCGGCGAGCGTGCTGGCCCGCCCCGACCTCGACGGCGACGCCTTCGCCAGAGCCCGCGGCGTCATCGAACGGCAGTGCGCGCAAATGACCCGCCTGCTGGCCGATCTGCTCGACGTCTCCCGCGCGACCCGCGCCAAGATCGAGCTACGCAAGAAATGCCTCGACCTGGTCGACGTGATCATCGAAGCCGTCGACGCGGTGCGCGGCGAAGCCGAGGCCGTCGGCCAGACCGTGTCGCTGGTTGCCAGCGTCGACATGATTCCAGTCGACGGCGACGCGGTGCGCTTGCACCAGGTGTTTGTGAACCTACTTTCCAATGCGTCCAAGTTTTCCGGTGCCGGAAGCCCAATCCGGGTGATGGTGGGGATTGAGGAGGATCAGGCGGTTGTCAAAGTCCGCGACCAGGGAATCGGGATGACGCCCGAGGTGTTGGAGGCCGTGTTCCAGCCCTTCGTCCAGCTCGACTCGTCGCTGGATCGGCCCGGCGAGGGCCTGGGTCTCGGCCTGGCGATTGCCGATTGCTTGATCAAGCTGCACGGCGGCGCGGTGCGGGCGTCGAGCGAAGGTCTGGGAAAGGGGAGCGAGTTCTGCGTCCGCCTGCCCCTGTCTCGCTCGCGTCCCGAGTCGGCGCCCACGTTAGCCGACGCCGCGACGGAGACGGCGCTACGCGTGGTGATCGTCGAGGACAACGCCGACGTGGGCGAGATGCTCAAAACGTTGCTGGAGTGCGTGGGGCATCAGGTGGAGATTGCCGCCGACGGCCTGACCGGCGCGGAACTGATCGAACGCATGCATCCGGACGTGGCCCTAATCGACATCGGCCTGCCCGCGCTCAACGGTTACCAGCTCGCGCAGCGAATTCGCTCCGACGACGCCCATCGGGACGTCTACTTGGCGGCGCTCACCGGCTACGGACAAGCGGCCGACCAGGAGAAGGCCCTGTCTTCGGGCTTCGATGCTCACATCGCCAAGCCCGTCAGCGTCGAGCACCTGCGCAGACTGCTTGCTTCGCGACAACGAGTCCGCCTCAACGTGGCGGCAGCCGAAGAAGCGCAAGCCGAGCTACCCGCGCGTTGACTTGGCGGCTCACCTGTCTAGTTTCGGTCCGAATTGGAACCGGACCCCGGCGTCGCGCGCCACTAAGCGTGGGCCGCGCCCCCACGTTTCCGCGGAACCCCCTGTCGAATTCGTCTTTCCCAATTTGACGGACTCTGCTATGTGTTCCCGGCCGAATCTCCCGTTTCTGGGCCAACCGCACGGGGTGGGGGAGCGGTATCGAGATCGGTCGGGAAAGGATTCCCATGAAAGGCCTGGCTTGGAAGATTGCGCTCGCGACTGCCGTGCTGGCGGTCGGGTTCCTGGTCATCCTGCAAGCGCAGCGAGGCATGAACCAGGCCCTGCTACAGAAGTCAGCTGAGGCCCAAGCCGCCAATCAACCCGCCGCGGCACCGGCAGGCGATGCCGCCGTCGCCAGTACTGGCGTTGCCAGTGACGCTGCTCCCAAGTCGGATCCGTTCGGCGACGCTGCGTCGGCGAGCGATCCCTCGTCTGTGCATCATGCTGATGGCGCCAGCGGCGAAGCGAAGAACGACGCTCCGAAGGTTGTGACGCCGGTGACGGCTCCGGAAGTTGTCGACAAGGACTCGGGCAAGTCGCCGGCAAAACCAACCGCGTCGCCCGATGCGAAAGAGTCCACGGCCGCCAACGATCCGTTCGCCGACGGCGGCGACGTGAAGCACAGCGCTCCAGCGACAGAGACGAAGAGCGCCGCGCCCGCGGGGTCCGAGGTCAAACAGGCGAGTGCATCAACCGAAGCGCTCGGGAAGAACTCCGAGCCGACCGATAATTCATCCCCGCAGGCGATGCCGGCCCCCGAACTCCCCGCGCCCAAACTGCCGGGAGCCGATGGACCTGCCCTTAGCGATTCGAAGCCCGAAGCGGCCAAAGCCAAAGACGCGAGTGCGCCGCCAAAACAATCGGAGCCCGCCGCCGGACCGCAGATCGATCTGCCCGCGGGAAAGAAGGATGGCGACCAAAAGGACGCCGCTCCAAAGGACGCGGACGAAAAAGCGGCCGATGGCAAAGCGAGCGGAGGCCCGCAGCTGCCAGCCGGTCCGTCACTCGATCTGCCGCCGCCGACCAATGCTGCTCCGGAAAACCCGTCGCCGCCGACTCCAAAATCGGCGACGAGCAATCCGCCTTTCCCTGGACCGGCCGACGGCGCCGCAACGCCTCCGGCACAATCCGAGCCTACCGACAAATCGCCCGTGAAATCGGCGGCGGACGCCGCTCCTCCCTCGTCGTCGGGAGGTCCCAAGCCGTTCCCCGAGGAGGGACCCAAAGAGTCGCCGCTGCCTGTTCCCAAGCTGCCGGCATCCGCTCCGCCGGAATCCGCGCCGCCTCCGACGAACTCGCCGGCCCCGGCGATTCCCTCTCCGGCGATTCCGTCTCCCGCGTTGCCCGCGCCGACAGGCGGCGCGACGAACGGCTCGCCGGCGAGCCCGATGGTGCTCGACCTGACACCGGGCAACGCTCCTTCCCCAAATGCTCCTGCAACAGGCGCTCCGCCGACCTTGCCCGAAACGAAGTCGGCCGATACCAGCAACTCGTCGTCTCCGGCCCCGACACAGCGGCCGGCGGCCGACTTGCGTTCGGAGGGGGCGGCGGACTTTCAAGGGGACGGCACGGTGGGCGAATCGGCTGCACTGGGACCGCAGCGACCGCAGTTGAATATCGAGAAGATCGCGCCGCAGAACGCACTGCTCGGCCAGCCGCTCATTTATGCGATCGTGGTCCGAAATGTGGGCCAAAGCGCGGCCCGCGACGTCGTCGTCGAAGATCGCATCCCCAAGGGAACGAAGCTCTCCGGGACGATCCCCCGCGCGGAACTCACGGGCAAGAAGTTGATCTGGCGGCTCGGCACTTTGGCTGCGGGTGAACAGCGCAAGATCTCCATCCGCGTGATTCCGCAGGAAGCGGGGGAGATCGGCAGCGTGGCCACGGTGAATTTCGTGGCCGAGGCGGCCGCCGAAACCGTCGTTACCGCGCCGCGATTGGAATTCAAAATCACCGCGCCCTCGGCAGCCCGGCTGGGCGAGTCGGTGCCTTTCCGCTTCGAGGTGAGGAATGTCGGCACCGGCGAGGCGCGCGGCGTCGTCATTCGCGACCTGATTCCGCAGGGCCTCGCGCATACCGCGGGCAACGACCTCGAATACGACGTGGGACGCCTGTTGCCCGGTCGCTCGAAGCAATTGACGCTCGACCTGAAGGCGGGCAAGGTCGGCACGGCCGTCAACCGGGCCGTGGTGCTCGCCGAAGGTGGACTGACTGCCGAGGCGAAGGCCACCATCGAGATCAGCGGCTCTAAGGTCGCACTCACACGAACTGGTCCGCAGCGGCGTTATTTGGGACGGCAGGCCGTGTTTACCAACACGCTCGTCAACGAGTCGAGTTTTGCGGTCGACGGCGTGGTACTGGTGGAATCGGTGCCGGCCGGGATGGACTTTGCCGGCGCGTCGCACGGCGGGCAATACAACGACGGCAGCCGCACGATCGCCTGGCGGATCGACCCGCTGTCGCCGGGCGAAACGCGAGTCGTGAAATCGCGGCTCGTCGCACGAAACCTGGGGAGCCAAACGAGCACCGTTCGCCTCACCGTTCCCAATGGGGAGCCGGTGGAGGCAACTTCGCAGACCGCGGTCGAAGGATTTGCTGCCGTGGGACTCGACGTCACCGGCGTCGACGGCCCGGTCGACCTGGGAGAGAAATTCACTCTGCACGTCAACGCGCGGAACAAAGGGACGGTCCCCGTCACCAACCTCATGTTGACCGTCGAACTGCCCGAGCAGATGGAGGTCGTGTCGGCCCGCGGTCCGGGCAAGCTGCTGCAGGAACCGGGGCGGCTCAAGTTCGGCCCCATGCCGACGCTCGAGGGACGCACGGCAGCCGCCTGTGAAATCGTGCTGGCGGCGCGTAAAAGGGGCGACAGTCGGCTGAGGCTGAGCATTCAAGCCGACCAGATCGACAAGCCGCTCGCCCGCGAGGAATCGATCCTGATTCTCTCAGAATCGCCCGAGCCGACCGCCGCCCGCTGAAAAAGTCAGCGCGAAGAAATCGGCACGCCGTTCTTCGTGTCGGCGATGATCCGCGCGCCCTGTTCGATGGGCGCCACCGGCCGGTTCAGCAGCCGCTGCGATTCGTGCAGGACGAAACTGGCGTCCATGAACGGCTCGAAGCTCACGTCGAACCAGCGGGCGTAGCCGTCCTTGTCGATCAAGAACATCCCGTGCATGGGGACGTGCTCGAAGTCGTCGTACGCGCGGAACGACTGGAACGCCGAGTATTTGTCGTCAGCCAGCACCAGGAACGGATAGGGGCCGCTCTTGTACTTGTCCAGGAATTGCTTCACTTGAGGCTGAGTATCGGTGCTGACTGCCACGACCGACAGTCCGTCCTTCTTCAGCTCCTCGGCTTTCTTGACAAGTGCTTCAAGCTGCTTGACGCAGTGCGGGCAATCCTTGCCCAGGAAGAACACCATCAAGACCGGTTTGCCACGGAACTCGGCGGAGGTGTGCTCGTGCCCCTGGGCGTCTTGAAGTTTCCAATCGGGAGCCAGCCAAGGCCGCCAAACGAGCGGCCCCAGCGACTTGAGCGGGCGGCGTTGCTTGAGCGATCTGTTGAGGCTCTGCGGCAGCCGCCAATCGGCCGGCAGGTCGAAGTCCTTCGCGATCGGCTGCAAGCGCGCCAGAGGCGGCGAATCGAGATCGGCCGTGCCGGCCAGCTCGCGGAGCTTGTCGAACTCTTTGCGGGCTTCGTCCTTCTGGCCGATGCGATAGAGGATTTCCACAAGATTGGCCTGCGGCTTCACCTGATACTCGCGGTTGTTGGCGAACTCGCGGGCGCACCACTCGGCCGCGTCGGGGTCGCCGGCCTCCAGCATCTGGCGGGACATGAAGGCGAAATCGACGTTCACCGAATCGTAAGGCAGCTCGAGCAGCGCCAAGTGCCGCTGAAACAGCCAGACTCCGCCGCCGATCGCTAAGGGCACGGTGAGCACGGCCACGACGATCGACCGGCGCTTGATCGTCAAGAATGCGGCCAGCTCGAGGACGAACAGCCCCCCCAAGCACATCACGAGCGCCCGGCGGCTCAGGAAAAAGCCGCTGACGATGCGTCGATACGATTCCAGTTCCTTGCGGGAGCGCGCCAATTCCGCCATGGGCCGAATATACTTCGACTGAACCGCCGCCATCGCCTTGTTGCGTTTCGACGTGTCGCCGATTTCGTCGACCGCTGTTTGCGCGGCCGCCTCCTCGGATTCGCTGAGTCGGCGGATTTCGGCAAGCTCTTTGTCACCGTCGGCGATCTTGCCGGTCGAGTAGTAGGCCACGCCCAGGTTGAGGTGCACCTTTCCCTGCTCGCCGAGCAACGACGTTTCCTCGATGTAACCCGACTTGCACGCGTCGATCAGATCCTCCCAGTACTCGAATTGACGCAGAGTTTGCAAGAGACGCTCTCGGCCGTAGTAGGCGCTCGTGCCGTGCGTTTCGACGGTCTTCTTCTGCTCCTTCGGCGAGTCTTCGTCGTCGGCGCTATCGTCGTCGTCCGGGGGCTCGATGAGGTTGAACTGCGGATGCCGCGGCAGATCGATCATGTGCATCGCCGTCCGCCGCGCGTCCTGCGCCCGGCCCATGTATAGCAGCGTACGCACGAGCCATTCGTTGTTGTGGGCGTAGAAGACCGACTGGTCGGGAACCACATGGTCATGCATCATGCGGGCATGCTCGGTGCGGATACACGCCTCGAGCTGCCAGGCGGCCTGCGGGTACATGTGCAGAGTGAAGTAAATGTGCGTGGGCATGTGCCACATGTGGCCGATCGACGGGGCCGAATCGCCGCAGTGATCGGCCGAGTCGAGTGCGCGGCTCTCCATCGACGCGAGATTGCAGATGTGGATCACCGCGTGGTTGATCGGGTGATAGGGATTCACCTTCAGGATAGCGTTGGCCAGTTCGACGGCATCGTGCACTTCGGTGTTGCTGGCCTGGCCCGTTTCGATGCGGAACCACATCCGCCAGACTTCGCGGGCCTTTGCCTCCTGGTCGTCCGGGTACTTGGCCATGATGGCCCGATAGCCGCCCTGGGAGGTCAACGCATCGATATACATCTGTTCGCGATCGCTCAGGCCGGCCTTGTTCTTGGCGGCCAATTCGGCGAACTCGCGGGCGCGGGACGGTCGGTAATGGTTGGCGATCGAGGCGCCCCACCATGCCATGCCGGCGATCGAGTGATCCAGGGCCTCCGCCGCGCGGAAGGAGCGCTCGGCCTCGGCGTACCAGAAGCCATGCAGCTGGCCCACGCCCTGCTCGAAGAATTTTTGGGCCTTTTCGACCTTATGGGTGATAGGAAAGTGCACATTTCCCGTACCCCCCATCAGATAAGCACTTTGGCGCAGACCCGCGTCGAAAATCTCTCCGTGCCGGGAGTGGCCCGGCAGAATGCGCTCCTCCTGCTGCGGTGCGGTGGGCTCGCCGGGTATCTGCACCCGGGCGCTGGGTGTCTGAGTAAGGGCACTGCCGGGGGTCTGCGCAAAGGCACCGTCGGCCAGCAAGGCGACGAATCCGACGAGTAGCAGGCATCGGGCAACGGCCGGCATGCGAACGCACCTTCCCCGAACATGTACGACAGTCATCGCCAAAGCGCCAAAAGAATCTCGACCCTCGCCGAATCCCCCGGTCCCGAGGGCCCCCAACTGAGTCTGGCACTGACTCCAAGTTGGCGCCGTCCAAGCTGGCGGCGCCAAATCTCGCACTGACCGGGTCCTGGCAAAGCCGTCAGTCCCGCGTCAGCGGAGTCGGCTGATCGCGTCCCTCCACGACCAGCAACTCCTTGTCGGCCGAGATCCCGGCCAGATGCTGGTCGCGGCCCGACATCCAGTGGATCACGACCGATTCGATCGCGGTGTTTGGTCCGAGTCCAAAGACCACGGCCCGGTCGTTGCTCGCCTGGAACCCGTCTCCCGCGGTGAGCTGCCGCACGATCTTCTTGCCACCGGCGGTCACTTCGACCGTGGTGCCGATCGCGTCCCGGGCCGAACCCGTCCCTACCAGCCGCAGCGTCAGATGGTGGCCCGGCTTCTGGGTCGTGTTCGTCAGGAGGGCGGCCGGAGCGTGCGCGTGACAAATCACGACGTCTTCCAAGCCGTCGCGATTCCAGTCGAGCCGTGCGACCGCTCGCCCCAGGTGTTTCTCTTGAAAATAGGGCCCGAGCGTGGCGCCGGGCACCGCGGCGAAATGTCCCTGGCCGTCGTTCGTGAAATATGCCGGCAGCATTTCGTAGGGAAGATATTCGCTCTTGGGATTGTCTCCGTTGCCGCAGGCGGTGATCAGGTCGAGCTTGCCGTCGAGATCGGCGTCGATTGCCTGGGTTCCATAACTGGTCGACATCAGGGTGGGGACATAAAGTCCGGCCGACGCGCTCTGATCGCGGAACAGCCCGCCTTTTTGTTGCAGGTAGAGCGTGTTGGGTTCTTCGACCAGGCTCGTTCCGTGGAAGTCGAGCAGGCCGTCGCCGTTGAAGTCCCCGGCGGCGAGACCGAGAGTTTTGCGCCCCGTTCCGTCGTAGCCAAACGCCAGGCCCATGGCGAGCCCGTTCTCGGTGAACTTGGGCGGATCACCCGGCTTCGCGACGTCGTTTTTGAAGAAGTAGTTTTGCGTCCCGCTGTTGCCGACTAAGAGATCGAGCTTGTGCGAGCCGTCGACATTAGCGGCGATCACCGAGGTGCCCCGGTCTGAGTAGCGGTCGATCTGGGCGGTTGCCGTCGCGTCCTCGAAGCGGCCGTCGCCCTGGTTGAGCCAGAGCCGATGGTGGGCCGTGGGGAATCCGAAGGTCACGCACGGGTAGTGGTGGTTGTCCCGATCGCTACAGATTCGCGTGAGCGCGTCCCCCTCCAGATAACCGAGCGTGTAGATGTCCGGCAGCGAGTCGCCGTTGAAGTCGGCGATGACGCAGCTGCTCGTCCATTGCGACTCGGTGGCTCCCGAATCTTCCGAGGCATCGCTGAACGTGCCGTCCCCGTTGTTGGAAAAGAGCCGATTGGAGCCGACGTTGCCCACGTAGATGTCGGGGAAGCCGTCGTTGTCGATGTCGCCAACGGAGACGCCCTGGCTGAAGCCTGTCTCGACGAGGTGCGTTTGGGCTGTCACGTCGGCGAAGTGCCCGTCGCCCAGATTGCGATAGAGCCGGTCGAGATGATCGGTTTGATCGCGGTCCTGCGGATCCTTGCTGCCCTGCGCGAAATAGAGATCGGGCCAGCCGTCACGATCGAAATCGACCACACCCACGCCGCCCCCATTGACGCCGTGAAACTTGTTGAGCCCGTGGACTTCGGGGTCGCTGCCGTCAAAGTACGTGAAGGCGACGCCCGCGGCCTTGGCCTGATCCGCGAACGATACGCGGCTGGCCGGCACTTGAGGGGTCGGCACTGCGGAGGCTACGGTCCACTTCGGCAACGGCAGTTTTGAGAGGTCGACTTTGTTGGCCGGGTTGAAGTTGGGCAGCGTCCGCTTCTTCTCGAGGTTCTTCAGTTCGCCCTCGGCCTGCTTGAGGTCCTGTTCGAGGGCCTTGTTGGAGGGGTCGATCTGGTACGTCATTTGGGTCCAGCCGTAGGCCTCCCAAAAGTTGCCCAGCTCGCCGGCCGCCTTGATGGCGCGGTTGGCCAGCTCGAGATCCCCCTTGCCCAGCTCATAGGCGCGGAAGTGATTGAGCCGCGCCAGTTCCATGTAGTCAGCCAGCTTCTGCGCCCGTTCGAGGAACGGGGCGGCGTCGTTCTTGCGGTTGAGCGAAGTGAGTAAGAGGCCGAGCTGGTAATTGGCGGTCTGGCGGTTCGGGTCGCGCTTGAGCTCCTCCCAATAACAACGGGCGGCGATTTCCGGCTCGTGAGCGCGCTCGGCCCGCGCGCCTCGCAGCGACCAGAAAAGCGGGTGATCCGCGAGCGACGGTTTGGCTTCCGCGTTCCACTTGAGATATTTCGCGTCGTTACCCGACTCGAAGAGCACCTGGCCGAGGCGGATCTGCGCTTCATCGATGGTCGGCGCCGTTTCGATAACCTTGCGCAGCACGGCTTCGGCTTCGTCGTACTTCGTCTGCGACCGCAGCATGTTCGCCCGGCCGAGCATGATGATGGGATCGTCCGGACTTACCTTCATTCCCCGCACTACTGTCTCGAAGTCGGGCGCCACGCGCTCGTTGCGCGCCAGATCGTCCATCAGTTGCACGTGCAGGCGTTGCTTCTGCTCGATCTCCGACAGCTCGAGGGGGATCAACTCCCAGGTTCGCGTGCTCAATCGCATCAAACCGGCCAGCAGCCACGTGGCACTCGGTTCTTCCGGTTGCAGCTGCAGCGCGCGGCGATATTCCTCTTCGCCTTCCCGATACTTTTGGTACTGGTTGCACAGGATCTGGCCGGCTTGCAAGTGGCACCAGGCGGCCGCGTCGCTTTCACTGTCTTGCGCCCGCTGAAAATACGGGAGCGCCTCCTTCTCCCGGCTCTGCCGCACGAGGCTCTGTCCGTAGAAGAGCAGCGCCTGCGTGGAGCGCGGCTCTCGCGCCAGCACGCGCTCGGCGTAATGTTCCGTCTCGATGTATTTGGCGAGCGCTTGCTTGGGATCGGTCGAGATCTGCTTCTCGCCGTCCGTGAACGACTCCTGCATCTTTTTGAGGAGCGACGGCACCGGCTCGGTGTCCACCTTCATGGTGGCGTAAACGCCGGCGGCCACGAATCCGCCCAGGATCAGCAGGACGACGATCAATCGCAACTTGATGGCGCCGGCACGCGAACGAACCGGGCAGCCGCAGGGCCGGACGGACCGTCCCAACGGCGAAAATCGGGAAGGGTGCATCGGAGAGAATGACTCGTAAACGAGGGACGAAGGGACGCGCAAGCGGCGCGTAAAAAAGACGGCTCAATCAACCATACATTCCGGGACTGGCGAAGTGAAGGGCGGCAGAGCCACCGGCAGGGACTCCTGCGCCCTAGGAGGCGCGGCCCGAGCTCAGCCCGCGGAGATGGCCGGCGGACGACTCGAAGAACCGCCGGCGACGCTCAGTTGCGGTCCCGCCCGTGCGGGTCGCGCGCTCCAAATCGTCGAGGTTAGCTGCACAAATTCGACAGCCGACCGAGCGCAAGTGAAATTCGACGTACTCGGCCAGCGAGGGCTCGAGAGTCCCCAGCAGGAAGCCCCCCAGCTGTTTCCGGCTCGGACAACTCAGCCGCCGGCGCCGCCAGATTTCTCCCACCGAGTGGATTCCGTCGTCGCGTCGCCGCGACAGCGAGGCCACGCGCAGCCTCAGGGCCTCGTTGCGGCGGAGATCGCTCTCGATGGCCGTCATCCGTTCGGCCGGCAACATCTCGTCGAGATAGGCGAGCAAATCGGCGTCCGAATGTGCATCAGAAGCAGACATTTGCGCGATTCTAGCCGGCTTTGGGACTGCTTGCCACCGCCCGACCCGCTCGGTAGCATAAAGCCGCTTTTGGCCGACGAGCGAGCGGGGGACGTGGCTCGGAAAGGCCGGGAAACCATCGGGTTAGGGCCGGCGCGGCCCGGCGTTTGCAGCTCCGGTGTCCCATCTCGGCGACGTCTCAGCCCCCCCCGCCAGTTTTGCAGGTGAACCGTGCCCGTTCGAGCACCGCAGAAATCGGTTCCGGAGCTGTTGGCAATCGCCAAGACACTGCGGAAAGACATCATCCGCATGACGACCGCGGCCGGCAGCGGCCATCCCACCAGCAGCCTGTCGGCGGTCGAAGTGGTGGCGGCACTTTATTTCGGCGGTTTCATGCGGTACGACCCGGCCGCTCCCCATGATCCCCAGCGAGACCGGTTCATCCTCAGCAAAGGGCACGCGGTGCCCGTCCTTTACGCGGCAATGGCCGAGGCCGGCTATTTTCCAACCGAGGAACTGTTGACCCTGCGAAAGCTGGGCGGCCGGCTCGAAGGGCACCCGAACATGCGGCGACTGCCAGGGATCGAAGCGTCCACCGGGTCGCTCGGTCAGGGACTTTCGTTCGGCATCGGCGAAGCGCTCGCCTGCCGCCTCGACAAACTCGACTCACACGTTTACGTGATGTTGGGCGACGGCGAAATCGAGGAAGGGCAGGTCTGGGAGGCCTT
>Ga0210390_10000545_pt1 | contig 40903 bp, 30 predicted proteins | sample IncBWH11OmetaG_FD_161050 | JGI IMG/M metagenome (GOLD analysis project Ga0210390, IMG submission 161050) | Forest soil microbial communities from Barre Woods Harvard Forest LTER site, Petersham, Massachusetts, United States - Inc-BW-H-11-O ...
TCGGTCCGACTCGCGTCTTGCATTGACCGTCGGGAGGCGCAAACCAGGCCGTCGTGACGAATCTGGGTTCTTGGGCATGTCGAGTTGTGTTGGTGCATCCCTCATTCGTGTTACGCGGTCTCTTTGAGTCCGCCTCCTATAAGTTCGTGAATCTTGCCGTTGTCGGATTGTTGGCCTAGCCAGGCTTTGAACTCGGCATCGCGTTTGAAAAGAACCTTCAGAGCCTCGGTAATTACGTATGACGGAGTGGAGTCGATGAATCTTGCGTATTGATCGAGCTGCGTCTTCACCGACTCTTCGACTCGCGCCTGGATCGTTACCGCCTTCGGTTGTTTGGGTGGTGCCTTAATGATCGCCATGTTCTGGTGTCGTTCCTCCTCGTTGGTTTTGTCATATGTGTTGTCTTACAAATCCGCTCGTTCCCTTCTCCTGCGCGGCCAAAACACGATCTGCGGGTTCTAGCAGAAAGAGGCGGGAGCGACCCCCGAAGCCCGGAGGGATCGGGCCGCGATTTTGCGGCACGATGGGGTCGCTCCCGCCTCTGGTCGTGTTTTGGCCGCGCTTCATTTGCTTGCCGTCTCCGTCGCATCTGCCTGATCTTTCTGCCTGTTATCTCGATGCTGGGCTGAAGTCGTAGGTGAAATCTCCCTTGAAAGATGTCTCCTCGGAACTTTTCACGGGAATATTTACCGCCCACTGCGGGTGCCGCTCAAACAGCGCCGCCTGTCCGTTCACGGTCGATAAGATAATGCTCACCTGCGAAGGCGTGCGGAACTTGACGGAATCGGATCGCACGGCGTTTTCCGTGATCTCTCCCGCACGCCACCTTCGGTATAGATCCTCCAGTTCTGGGCTGCCGAATCGCTCTTTGCCATCGTGGAGGAAGGCGATGTCGTCGTTGCTCAGCTTGCTGTAGTTCTTCTCGTCCCACGTTCGCCGTGTATGGAAGTAACGGAGGAGTCCAGAAGGGCCGTCGGGGTTCCAAAGCCTCTGGAACGTCCCATGAAATACTTTCTTGGCACGCTCGAAATTCGTCTCGCGGGTTGCGATGTAGCGGAAAGTGAGGTTTTGCAGCTTCGTGAAAAGATTCAGATAGGCATCCAGATGCGTCCTGAAGCTGTCCATGCTTTCAAACCCCGGATCGATGAAACTGAAGGTCACCACAGGCGAGGGAGACGCGGCGGGGTTGCAGTACATCGGGAATTTGTCCACGAAATAGTGATCGGTGAAGTTTTCCTTGATAGCCCCCGAGTACCGTTTGTGCGGCAGGATTTTCTTGTCGATCCCCAACCGGTCGCAGAAGAATGAGAGCTTCTGCTCCTCCGTTTCGAGGTACCTGTAATCCTGATTTCGGAGAATGAAATCGAGCGCAATGAGGTGGGTTCGGATGTATTCGGTCGAGTGTATCCGCCGGAAGCGTACATTTTCCCTGCCGATCGCCTCATAGAGATTCCGCGAGAAGAGGTGGAATACTCGGCCATGCCGGAGGTATTCCTTGGGCCGGGCGTGCTTCTTCTCAACCATTTTTCGTGCGAAGGCGACGCTGCGCTTGCCGGGTTTTGTCCCAACGAACTGCAAAAACTGCTGGCAGGTGAAGTAGCCGGAATGCGTAGCGACAAGGTAGAGAAAGCGAGCTTCCTCCTCCGTGTAACCGAAACCGCGGAGGGCTTCCGTGTAGATAGGAAGGATTTTCACAGGGCCAAGATCCTCGCGGTGATTTCATGGGTGTCGAGGACGCGGCGCAGCTTGGCGTGGTCTTGTTGTCGGGCGAAGAGATGGAATCCGGCCTTGGCCTTCTCGCCAAGCCCTTGGGGCCGGTAGTCGCGGGTAGCGACTTCGAGGTCGAGGCGACGGATTTCCCGGCAGTCATCCTCATACTCGATGCGCAGGTCGGGGATGGGAATCTTACCGTCCACGACCTTGAGGTCAAACTGATTCGCAATGAAAATTCGCTCGTACCTTGGGTCTTTGTCGGGACGCATTCGGGAGAGGGCTTGATAGAGGTCTTTCTTCAATTCAAAGTCGAGAACGACGCGGCGAACCTTACCGCCTGCGTCTTCGATGTCTCTTGCGACCTGCTTATACAACCTGTAGAGATCGGCGTCGTGCCGGGCCTCCTTGGGTTTAACAAGGCCGTGATACGTGGTCTGGCGATCGGACACGAGTTCGGCTCGCTCCAGTAGCCAGTGGCCGTCCTTGGTCAGAGTCAGAACTTTCGTGGAGAAGGAGGACTGGCCTTCGATGCTTTTCTGTTCGACTAATCCGTGCCGGGTTAGATTTCTGACGTCGCTTTCCATCTGCGAGCGGTCGCCGTCGTAGCCGAACCGGGCAAGATCGTCTGCCGGCACGACGCGGAACTTGCCGAGGTCGGTGAGGGCACGAACCTCGGAATCGCGCAGCGAGTATTCGCGGTTCCGGCCTCGATAGATCGTTCGCAAACGGCCAGAACCACGATCAGACCGACCCGAATTTGGCTCCCTGTTGGGTTCTGGCTTACCGCGCGAACTGCTCCTGTCTGGAGAGTCGGCGCCCCTTTCGATTAGTTCGCGCGTGGTCCCCTCGCGTCTTCTGAACGAGAACGCCAAATCGGAAATGCTATAGGGATGGTCCACGGAGAATCTCCTCTCGCTTCACCTGGGTGTGAACTTCGGGAAAGACTTCGAGCGACGCACAAAGTGAAGAAACCGAGATTGCGAGCTGCCACACATCATCTTGCTCTTACTGGAGGCGAACTCAGACTTGCGGGGAACGAGCCTGGTCTTGCCCCTCGGGATACAAAAACACCTCTTCCACCGTCTTTCCGAAAACGCGAGCGATCTTGATAGCGAGCGGCAAACTGGGGTCGTACTTGCCCGTTTCAAGAGCGTTGATCGTGCCGCGAGCGACTCCGACTTGCGCCGCAAGTTCTGCCTGCGACCATTCCCTTTCTGCTCTCAAGACACGCAGCCGGGTCTTCATCGATACCGCCAGGAGTACAGAATCAATCCGACGCTCCACAAAATAATCATCAGGGGCGGGATGCCAAGCCACGAGAGGGGATGAAATCCAAAGCTCTGAAAGAAACCGATAACGGCGGAAAAGACGAGCGTACCGGCAAAGGCAAACGTCAATGCGCGGTAGTTGACCTGCTGTTCGCGCTCATCATTGGACCGGAGAAATCGTAACAGGAACAGAATGGCCGTACCGGCTCCCGCAATTGCTAGTGCTAGTAGGATCGTGCGGAGGGATGGAACCTTCTCGACGAGAGTGCTCGCGATGGCCGAAACCAATGCGGAGACATAGAAGAGGACGAGCGCAGATCGGCGCCGCTCGGCGAGGCCATCTCTAAATGACTCAAGGGACATCGGAACCTCCCGCACGTACCCACAAGCGTACGCCAATAGCATCTATATGTCAAGCATAACGTACATATAGAGCGCAATAGCGTTCCCCATTAGCGTCCCACTTCGGGAGCTGCGCTCGACCACCACCAGGGCGCCCCGGCCACAACCGGAGGGCAGGCGCGTGCTATGTTGACTGCCTTCATTGCTCGGGGTCAGGGTCGAGTTCACGCTCCGCAAATATCGCAATCTGCTTGAAATTTCCCGTATTCCAGTCGCTCAGATCGGCTTCTTCAATTACGAGGGACCTGCCGATTCGCCAGCACAGTTCGGTCTTGTCCGTGAATCGGACATGGAGATTAAGCACGTCGTCCCCAAATGCATGATCGACCCAATCCACCACCCTGCCACGGACACCGGGATATTGTTTGCCGCGCATGATGTCCCGAGGGGGTAGCTTCACACGTGATTTCCGTTTCGTCATCGGTGATCTCCCCCCTCGTGCGTTGGCGTGGCTTCCGGTTGTGAATCGGCGGTTGACCGTTGCGGCGGGCTCGCGAGTTTCGGTGCGCGCTTCCTTGCCTTTTTTCGACGCCTGTTGGCGGCGTGCTTTCTCTTCGCAGATTGCGCTCTCTTTGCGGCAAGCAGTTTCTCTTCCTCCTCAGCGGACCAGGGCAATACAACGATTCGCGGTGGGAGGCCCAGCTTCTTACGTTGTTCTTCGCGTTCCTCGGCATCCAAGAACACGTCGTCCGGGTCTTTGAGCCACATCTCGTACTTGCGATGGATGCGGGACCAGTGGGTCGCTTGCTCTTGCTCGAAATCGCTGGCTTCCGTGGTCACTTCGAAGCCGGCCTGTGCCCTCACGTATTGAATCTCGTTCGACAGGGGCGTCAGCACGTCGGACCTCTGACCAGGACACTCGGCAAGCTGTTTGAAAAGGTTGACGGAGTCGCGAAGAATGCGGTCGAGTAGGGCGAGCAATTCGTAAGTAGTTTGTTTCACGTCGGCGTACCTCCTGCGTGGTTTTCCTGTTCGGTGTCACCCGTGACCCTGAGCTGTCCGGGCTGTGTCGGGAGCGAGGAGGACGCGGCCTTTTGCATGGACAGGATGCGATCGTCATCGGCCTGGGTCCAAGGCAGGATCGCGGCTCGCGGCGGCAAACCCTGTTCACGCCGAAGCGCTTCGCGGGATTTCAACTCGAGGTAAATCTCACTAGGACCTTCCTGGGCCTTCTCGCGGTTCCGCCGAATGCGGTAGAAGTTGTTCTCTTCCTCCTGCTCCTTCTGCGCGATTTTGGAAGCAAAACAGTTATTGGCGTAGGAGCGGAGTTCGCTCAGATTGACGCGGATTTTGGTTATGCGACCAGGAGATTCCAAGGCCAACCTTTCGAGGATGTCGAGAGATGTGAGGGCTTGGTTGAGTCCTTGATTGAATTGAAGCAAGACTTCGTAAACACGATCATCCATCGGACTGTATTCCTTTCCTTTGCGAGATGGCATTGCGCTCGCGGGTTCGAAGCGTTTCGCTCGCTCAGGAGCGTGGAATATGGCATTCCATTCGTCGAGGCACACCGGTAACGCGACGGTTGCAAGACCAACCGAAAGGGAAAAACTCGTTCAGAAATTTTCAGCTAGGGGGAGATTCAGCGGCAGGCTCAGGAGGAGATAAAGTGCGAAACAACAGGCGCGAGGATGGTTGCGCCCAAAATGAGAAATGGATAACTTCTCTTGCAGCCATCGTTGCCTCCCTAGAGGTGATGGTGGTCAGGGGCGCGCTGGTGCTCAAACACCGGCGCGCCCCGTTGCTTTACTTAGCTCGCTTCTTTCTCTTCTTGCGAGCGCCCTTGCCCCAATAGTGGTTTGCCTTGTATTTCTTTGCCGCGCTTAGTTGCTCTTCAGACCAGAGGCGAACCTTGACGCCGCCGACCAGCAGAAGGTCAGGTGCCACAACTCTCTTCTGCTTGAGCCACCGGTGCAGAGTGTCAGTACCGATACCAAGAATCTCTGCAACCTGTGCGGTTGAGTAACTCGCCATTTATAGAATCCAGTAGGTCGCCTTGATTTGTCAAGCAAAAAAGTGCACGCATGCGCGGGCACATTTCGGGCCTCCGCTGACAGCCAAGAGTATCGCAGTTGAAACCGAAATCGAAATGCACTGTGTTCAATTTTAATGTTCAGGAGGATTCAGGGGCCGCAGGTTCGGATGACCCTACGCACGTCGTGGGGGACATGCGTATTCTCGATGTCGAACATTGAAAGGCATACCATGGCCCCAGATTTGAAGTTGTTGGGAGCTGTTACGCGGATGAACGAGCGGACCGATTTCGAATCATCAATGGCCTTTCAATCGTCTGACGATTCGGTCGCACTCCTGAAGTAGGATGAAGCTGGTTTCACTCCGACAGGGCTGGTTGGCCTATTCTGAGCCGCCGTCGGAACACGCGTTTCAATTGGCGCTAGCAGCCAATGCACTCATCGAGGTACGACATCGATGGTTCTTCGAGTCCTGGCCGAACGGTCGGCTACTCAGAAGTTGGCCCGAAACGGGGTTCGGCGGGATTCGCGGCGGCGAAGCTTTCGACTTGCTTCAACTTCTAAATACAGGGCACGGCGGAGCCATTTCCACCGTACATGCTAACTCTGCTGCCCAGGGTATTTCGCGCTTCACGACTTGCGTATTGCAAAGCGGCGTCGAGATGCCCTATCGCGCGATCAAGACCAACATCGCCGACTCGCTCAACATCATCATCCAGATCGAGCGCCGGCCAGGTACTCGCTTTGTTTCTGAAGTGCTTGAGATTCGCCGTTACGACGTGAAGCGGGACGACTACGATATCCTCCCAATCTATCCTCAGCGATAGATCACTGACTGAAAAAGGGGAGTGGAATCAGCATTTTCATGAATGTTCGTTGACGCGATGCGTCAAATGCGTCATAGTTGTCATTGATGTCACAAGACCGCAAGCCGTCAAAGGAACCTCAGACTCGGATCAATGTAAAGATTCCGAGCGATCTTCATCGCAGCCTGAAATCCAGCCTCGCCCTGCGAGGCACGACGCTGCGTCAGTGGGCAATCGACGCGGCGCGAAGAGAGACAAAGACCGGGAAAACTACCCGTCGCAGAAAAGTTGGCTCCCGATGACAAGAAAGCCCCTAGTGGTCGAATTGTTCGCCGGAATTTGCGGTGCTTCTCTGGCGTTTGAAGAATCGGGATTTGATATCGGGCTCCTCGCGGACTGGGATGAATCTGCCCGCAAGGCATTCCTCTATAACTATCCCAAATTAGAGGACCGGTATCATTCAATCGACATCCGAAAAATTTCCGCACCGGAGGTGCGGCGCCGATGCGGAGCGGACATCGCGGGCGTCCTCGGCTGTCCTCCCTGCCAAGGGCTAAGCGATGTCGGGCCTCGGAAGCACGTCGATCGACGCAATCATCTGCTCGATGAATTCACAAGACTCGTCAAAGGGATTCAGCCAGCATTCTTTGTCATGGAGAACGTCCCTAGAATTCTTGACTATGGGCGTTTTCAGCGCGCGATGGCCCTCCTAGCGGGCAGATACAACATTTGGGCCGGCGTGCTTAATGGCGCCCTCTATGGGCTTCCGCAGACTCGTCAGCGCGTCATTGCAATCGGTTATTCTAGAGACTTCGGAATTGCGCCTTTGCCCCCGCCCCCAACTCATGGATGGATCAGGCCAGTATATGCGTACGATCTTCTCAGGATCTTGCAACCCGACCACAAACTCTCGTCAAGCATATTGGGCAGGTACCGCGGCGCGATGGGGTCGCGCTCGAAAGCGCCTCAGCGTTTCAGCCGTGCGGTTCTTCCACTCGTGACTTGCGCCGATGCATTATCCGACTTGCCGGTGCCGAATGGTCGAGGCCTGAATTCGTATCGTCACAGTGCTACAACTTCCTATCAGAAATGGGCACGCTTCGGCACGGCAGGCGTGATCAACCACGAAGCCTGGAACCATACTCAAAATTTGTTGCGACGAATGAAACGAATCGGCCCGGGCGAAAGTCTTTTGAGTCGTTACGGCCGAGAAGATCATGAATATTACTCACAGGCTTATGGTCGGCTTCATCGTCACGGCCTGGCGCGAACAATCACCACGAACTTTCACAACCCGGGGTCTGGGCGATTCCTTCATTACGCCCAAAATCGCAGTCTCACGGTTCGCGAAGCCGCACGACTTCAGGGAATCCCTGACCGCTTTGCGTTCCCTGATGATATCCCGCTAACGCTTCAGGAGCGCATTGTAGGGAATACGTTTCCGTTTATCTGGGCACAGACTATCGCTAGACAAGTTGCCAAACAGATCGGCAAACTACTGTAAATACAGCTAGTTAACAGCAAGCAGCCATTGCTTCGATTTTTTTGGCGAGGGAAGTTGACAACCGCGCTCGATTCCTTCATTATCGATTAACCGTTTACCTAAGTATGGTAAACAGTGAATGCTGAGATGCGCCGAGAAGCCAAAACTCTACGCGAAGAACTCAGGGTCGCGATGGCGGACACCGTAGGACCTCCAGACTCCTACGGTGCGTCGCGGCCCTCTAGTTCAACCAGCGGAACCGGCGTGAAAAGGAGCCACCCTATGCCTGACGAACAAGACATTGCGTTGAGTACCGTGAGCAGCGACGAAGAGTTTGAAAACTATCCCAAGACCGTGATCGGGCGAGTTGTGTTCGTCGGCGAGACTCCGAGCCTACGAAGCGTTAGCTTCAGGATCCGTCCGGACGCAGAAACTACGGCGGGCCGTATGGTAGCAATCGAAGGGAAAGACCGAGAAGGTAAGAGCGTGCTTGTACTCTCCAGAGTTAACGAGGTCTTCGAGCACAATCCGCATGAAGATCCTATCAGTTCAACCGTGCAGGAGGTTGTGCCGTTTCCTACGAAGTACGCCTCTGAGGGACACTCCACTGTAATCTATCGTGCTGCGAGGACGGAGCCGCTAGAGGAAGCAGTACTCCGCACCGACGGAACGGTAGAATCCATCCGGGCCGTTGAAACGCTCGTCAGAGCCGGCGCGTTTGTCCTCGAAGCTGGGCCGGCTCTGATAACTTCAGCCCTCGGTTTGGAGAGTAAACCGGAGGACGGACTCGGCCTTGGGAATATTCAGGGAAGCGCGGCTCCCGCAGTGCTAAACCGCGGCGCCATACAACGCCACATTTTTATCTGCGGCGGCATCGGCACGGGCAAGTCTTACACCCGCGGCGTCCTTGCCGAGGAATTGCACGCCTGGGGCGTTCCGCAAATCAACATTGATGTTAACGGCGAGATGATTGAGGCCACGTTAGAGCTTCACGGACTGAACTTGGTACCGGGTAAGAACGGATTCACTATGCCCCTTAGTGCGCTAACGGCCGAAGACGTAATTGCCGCCATCCCTGGCATCAGGGGCGGAACCAACATTGAGACGCTGATCCAATACGCTCACGAAAGACTATTGAAAGAGAAAACCTTTGCCAAGGGCGAGCATTTTGGCGTTAACGAACTCGTCCAGATGATCGCACAAGTCGCGCCACTACTCGACATGAAATCAGCCAATACTCTAAATCCTGCCACGATTCGTGCGCAGAGCCTCGAAAGGATTCCCTACATTGGAAAGCCGTTTGATTGGGAGGGATCACTCAAGCCGGGGGGAATCATTAATATCGACTGCCGTGGAATGTTAGTCTCCGACTTGCGTTTGATCGTAGCCTCTGTTGCGCGAGACATACAGCGCCTGGCCAAAGCGGCCAAGATTCCATTTGTAGTCCTTTCGATCGACGAGTTTCACCTAGTAGCTCCAAATGACGACCATATAGTCACGACGCAAGTTCTCCGGGAGATTGCCCGCATTGGACGACATTTCAGAATCGGTTTGATTCTCACGACTCAAAGTCCAAGCGATGTTGATCGCGCGATCCTAAAGCGACTCCTCACGCGGTTCTTGCACGCGATTGAGCCTGACCAGCTCGACTCTCTCCGAGGTGTCTTTTCCGACGCATCGACCGAGTTGGTCCAGCAACTACCCAAACTTCCCATTGGAACATGCATTCTGACTGGCGCCACGGAGACCGTTCGGCATGCTACCGTCATTCGTATTCGTAAGAGAACTACCACGCACGGGGGAAAAACTCCCGATATTTGGAGCGATTTTCAAAAGCGTGGATGGGTGGGCAAGAAGACGGTGACTTCAAATGACAGCCAGTAACAATCTGCGGTTACGGCCGGCCCGGTACATCGATCGCGAACAAACGATCATCAAGTGCCTCAAAGATCGGCACACGGTGGACAGTGCCGCGACTATAAAAGAGATCTGGGAAACGGTTGCAGAACTCCTAAAGGAACAAGTTTCGTTGAGCGCGTACTACAAGGTTGTGGAGAAAATGGTAGTTCAGCACAAACTCGAGGTAGTCGAGTCCGCGACTCCGGGCGAGCCAGTGCGCTACAAGGTTGCGCCGCATCTTTTTGCGGAGAACGCGGTCACTTTGGTTGATCTGGAGGAGTTATGGGCAATGGCGCCCGGGGACGCGGTTGCCCATTACGTCGATGCCCTTGACTATTTTCAGGAAAAACAGGCGACGTCCCTGGCAAGAGCGGCTGAGGCGCTCTGCGAGGAAAACCCCATCGAACTAGTGTTGGAGATGATCAGGGACCAAATCGAATGTTTCAACAAGGAGCTGAGCTTGTGGCGGGAGACGGATTTGCAGGAGCCTAGCCTACAGGCGTCGATCAAAAGGGATCACGAAAGACTGCGTCGCTTCGCGTACGGGTGGTTGGGCATCCCTGGCCATGTGCTGAATCTCGAATCGGCGGACCATCTCCTTGCAGACCATACTCTTGAGATTCGAGTGGACCAGTCGACATTACGGGAACTAAAGGATGTTCTCGAACACAGAATCGTTGGCACAAAATTTCTCTTCGAGATCGATGCAGATGAGGGGTTCAGTGAAGACGAGAAGAAACGCGCAGTTATTGTCGGAAGCGACGGCAGCACTCACGTAGGGGTGCTTGGAGGCGTCACTGCCCCGCGTTTCTTCGAAGACCCGGACGAGCAGATTGTCAGCTTCAACAACAGCATTGGATTCTACGATCTGCAGGAAGCCAGTGGTGACAGTCGCGATTCGGAACCGCTCACTGGTGTTCCCGTCACTAGGAACGCCCTTCAAGACCCCTCGAATAAAGGCATGGTGCTGGCTCCCTTTATGTTCGAGCTCGATCCCACTGCCTACGAATATATGAAGAAATGCGCCACCGACGTAGTTCAGTTCAGAGTGGATGAGAAACTGATTAACGGGACTGCCCGCTCTCTTGGCAAGGGATATGAAAAACTTCCGCGTGCCGCTGTCGTCATCAGAGACGGCACAGTAGTTCCTCAAGCCCGGGAGTTTCAGCACTATTCGCGACGCGATGAGTACGGTGAAATGGTCCAGGAAGGAATCGCTCTCTCGGCCTCAATGCTCTCAACTATCATGGCATCTTCGGCACCTCTAGTATTCGCCGGAGCGGTGAAGTTTACCGAGCTCCGGCTCTTTGCGAACATCCTGAACTGGTATATGGAACGCGGTTCCCGTAGGAAATTTGGGCAGGCTATAGACCCGAATTGGGACAGATCGCGGGCCGGACACATTACTGACAACACCGCGATGTCAATGCTGCTCGCCACACTTAAGCGGGAAAATCCCTCGTCGTATTTTTGCTCCTGTGTATTCATTCGGCCCTTTCCGGCGATCATTCCCGATCTCCACGGCAAGAGAATTAAGAACGGTGAATGGCTTCAGTTTTTTAGGGACAAAAGAGATTACCAGGTCCGTGAATATCAGCAGAGAGGTGGAGACCGACCCTATCTGGACACTGTTGATGTGGATGCAGACCCCTATCCGTTCATGTGTGAAGAGGCCGATTATTCAATGTTTTATATCGGCCACACGGCGGGTGATCCACCTCCTACGGCCCCAAGATACGAGTTCCTGGATTCACTTCGAAAGCGACCTGTCGACGAGTTGCGCCAGCGTGTCTCAGAAAAGGTTCGTCGCTTGGTCTCAGGGCTGCACCTGACGCGTTTCTCGTTGGATAGTGAACACAATTACTACACCAAAAAGGTGCTCATAAAGATTATCCCTTACGTCGTATACACCGCGCATGAATTTTGTAAAGTGCTGGGCGGAAAGCTCGAAGCTGAGTTGAAATCTGAGGTCGTCGCCAAGTTAGCCCAATTGAAAAAACTGCGGGGGCTGTCAGCGTCGCAGGTGTCACTGATTCCGCTGGAAATACGCCGATACTTGGAACGAACACATCAGACCGATCCAAAAGTACTTCCGGCAAAGCCTGACAACGATGACGGACATTCTTAGCAAGACCCAACGTGCCAAAGTGATGCGAGCGATAAAAGGCGGGAACACAGCGTTCGAAATCGCCTTTCGGTCACAACTATGGCGGGCGGGATTGCGCTTTAGAGTACAAAATAAACTTCCCGGCAAGCCTGACATCGTATTCCCGGCGGTCAGGCTTGCCGTGTTCCTGGACTCGTGCTTTTGGCACGGGTGCCGGTGGCATTGCCGAATGCCAAAAAGCAATGTTCGCTACTGGCGAAGGAAAATTGCGCGGAACATTCGCCGAGACAAAATAGTGAACGCTGAGTGCAAAGAGCTTGGATGGAGAATCATTCGGCTGTGGGAGCACACAATCAAACGGGACCCACGGTCGTGCGTCGTTCGGATTGGTAATAGTCTTTCGCCAGGATGATCCGACAGCAAGGTTACGGGTAGCGACGAAAGAACTGCGATGAAGTTGGGCCTACCCGACTGCAGAGCGCCAAATCCCCCAGACGGTTGGTTCGGATGTAAGTAGACCGTTTTCGATAAGGGTTGCTGGATCTTGAATACATTCGACGACAACTGAAGAGCTCAAGCAATTCACCACGAGATATACCCAGTACCGCGGGCGAAGCCGACGGGCCGCCGTCAACTCGCCGCAGGTTAGCTCAAAGCAAGTAAACGCCGCCCCCGTCGTGCCCTTGACCTCAACTGCATTAAGTTCACCGGCGGCGTCCACATACTCGATATCCCATCCCGGCGTCTCGCCCGTCGTCGAGACATGCCGAATATCAGTGGCACCGACAACGTACTCGCGAATGTATCGCACGGCAATCTCCTCAGCGCGGTCTCCAACGATTTTTGCGCTTCGGGACCTCCGTGCCCATCCAACTTCCCGACGACTCCCGTCCTGTGCATCAGCGACGATTTTGACGCGGTGCGAACGTGGCACCATCAAGCTTCCCGTCGTGTATCCGATCTGAATAAATGCAAGTTCCGGCAGCCTAAGGCGTGGAGGCGAAGAATTAGATGCGTCGAGTTCTTCCGGGACTTCGCCTGCCGCGGCCAGTATTCGCGCAAATATCTGCTCTGGAATCTCACGCACACCATTCCGCCACCTATTTGCTTTGATTGTCTCGACGAACATTCCGTCGACCTTGGCCGGTACCGCTACGGAGAACGGCAAGTAGTCTTCAATGCCGCAATACCAAGCCCACTTTCCCTTCGGTGTGGTCGATGAAACAGATGGGTCCCGCCAAATATCGCCGATCACACCCCGCCCAAAGTATTCCGCTTGACCGCGACGCCCCTGTAGCCGCCGGATTCCGCGATAGTAGACGAACTGTTCGCCGCTGCGAATTATGTTCCTGTAGCTGTTGGGGTAATGATACTGGACACCAGTCACATCCTTCCATGCGTAACGATCCGTAGCGTTGGCTTCGTTCGAAACGAGGACAATCGGCATGACCGATCCTTTGGCCGAGCAAGTTCCGCAGGCTCAACGGGGGCGAAGATTATCAAAGACCATCCTGCGTCCTGGTGACATTACTGTCAGAGATGAACGACCTCCAAATCCCCCCATTTGCCCTGAAGATATTCCGCTACTAGGCGGCGGTGGCAATGGTTCGGCTTGTCTTCACTACAGAGCAGGCATCCACGATCGAGCTGTTCCCTAGGAATCTTGGACTCGATTTGTCTTTCCTTCATTAACTCTAGAAACCCCTTTTCATATTCCGACCAGCTTCCTCGCATTTTCTTGTAAGCGTCCAACATTGCTTGGGTCGGCGCCAATAACGGCAAATGTTCATAATCGACGCCACAGATGGCCTTCGCGAAGAATCGGAGATCATCTCTTTTCGCAAAGCCTGCCAACTGAGAAACGTTGTTAAGCCGTACGTCAACCAGCTTTTGCAGCTCAGGATTTTTCAAGCGCGTGAAGAAGTCCTCGGCCGACTTTTTTGTAAATCCAATGGTGAATATCTTCATCGAGCTTTCGCGACCGATTTCAGCTGTTGCTTTCCGTCCTCAGCCGCTGGCAGTTCATAGGCAATACGCTCCCCTTGAACTCTGTAGCCCTCTGCAATCAGTTCGGCCCTGGTCCTAAGGACGAGGTTCTCATGGATATCTAGCAGTCCCAGGAGTCGCTCAATGCTCTCTTCGTGGTGCTCCAGGCGGCCATTTCTTAGAATGTGTTTTACCGGAATGTCGAGTTCGCGCAAATGGCGCGAAATCAAAATTGCGCGGTGACAGTCCAAAGGCTCCGCTTCAGCGCACATCAAAGCGACCCGATATTTTTCCATCCCACGTCGGAGCCGTAACAGTCCGTCGCGAAACGATTCTGTACTAGCCAAGCACTCATACTGTACTCTCCGATTCTTGTAGCAATCCGCGTCTTCGCTTCTCGCACCCAATTGTTTTCCAAGGAACGCATAGGCGATGTTCACCTTCTCAAGTTCTTTCTTGAGGGCATTCTGATCGAATTGCGGATTCGTTCTGCTTCGCGGATGCGAACGCACATCTGCTACGGCGGTGATTCCGTACTGCGCGAGAAGCGACAGAAAGGACGATAGGGGTTGATTTGAATGCCCGATCGTGTATATCGCGGAGTCGATTTGCCTGTCGAGATGCATCACGGCCTTATGATCCCTGCCACAAGTTTATAGCAATATCCTTGATACGGTTCACCAATACTTATACAAAGGCGGGCGGCACCGACGTTGTATTCCCCGTTCTCCATCGCCAGATATTCACGCTCGATAACCGGGTCGGTTACGACCAGAAGGTACCCGTGACCATCCAAAGAGAAACGGGCGCGGACTTTGCGCTTCGGATTGATCCCTTCGTGAGCAACAACAATGACCAAGTCTTCAGTCTCGAGGAGGGTTAGCGAATCGCCGAGTTCGAGCGTCCGATCCTCCGGAATTCGATCGTTCAATCCATTGTAGCTGTGATAGCCATCGACCCATAACATCCCGTTAAAGTCTTCGATTGCTGCGTCTAGGTCGTCCCACACCAGAGTGCCCTCTTTAACCCAATAGTATTCCGAATCAATCAAATGATTCTCCGTCTGATGAGCGTGGGGCACGTGACCCCGCATCTGTATCGAAATGACATTTAGAAGGCTCGGATCCTCGCCGTTTTCATAGCGCCGCTCGTCGACAGAGATTTCTTCGGTTGGACGATTGCTTACGGGGCGGACCCACGCCCCAAACTCCGAGTCCGCCGATATTTCTTTCCCAGCGACACACCGCCCGAGCATTTTCCGCGAGTTCGCCAAACACACAATTCTCTTCGTGTATGGCACGATTCACCTCGGACAGCAGCCCTCGCCAGCCAATCATTTCCTCGCTCTAGGAGGTCGAGTTCGCGTCTGTCAAAGCTTTTGGGCCGAATGCCCAAAACACCTGGCGCAGACTTCACGGTGTTGCAATCATGACATCGGTTCGACCACTGGATGCAATCGCATCAATAGGCATTACCGATTCCGTGCCCAAGACGCTTTATAAAGATCGGTTCCGATCGTTTTTGCAAATTCACGTTCACGTTCAAAGTCATTTCGTGGCGACATGATGAAGCGTGACGCCATGAAGACCTGAGCCCCATTTTCGCTCTCAACCATTTCTTCGGTGAAGGTCACAGGCGACAAGCAGCAGTCGAGACGGCCGAGATTCTCCCACGGGGGCTCTTTCGGATGGCAATACATCACAATGGTCGGAGCCATGGGAAACACCGAGTAGGTGCCATCGCTATACATTCCCACCTTAAGCCACATGGCGTTATCCCCGGTGCGGAATGCGACAGGATTGTCGGAGGTGATGAACGGGATTGCGGTTATGTTTCGCCCAAACAGCCAGGTCGCGTTCCTAATCCGCTCCGCCAGACCCTCGTAGATACTGTCTTTCCAGAGCATGTCCAGATGCAGCAACCGCTTCTCAGTTCCAGCCACGGGCTTACCGTATACCTTCTGCTCTGCAAAAGCCGCAAGAATCTCCCTGGCATCCGCGGTGCGCAGGAATTGCAAGGCGACGTAGAGCGACACCAGTTCGCGGTTAATGTTCGGAACCTCGACATTCTCCATCGGCTTCATGTCCGGGAGCCACTCCAGCCATTGCCCCGTGATCTTGGCTACTTCTCCCTCAAGCTGTGAGAATTGTTTCTCCATCACAAGCGGATCATGTCCCAGCGCCGCCAGTTCTTCATGCCAGTAGAAGTTGTTTTCAGCCGCCACGCTGTTAGGCCGCGTGCGAAAAACACGGTCCTGGTCACGATCCCATAGCCACAGGTGGCCCGAAGCATCGGTGAACCGCCGCAGATAGAACTGCGGCACATAGTGGTGTAAATTGGGTTCACTCATTATGGATAGTCGGCCTGATCCGAAGATGTCGTCTGCACTTGTTCCTTAGCATAGCTCCATTTCTTCACCTATCCCTCAGCGCGACCTCCGCATCCAGACTTCACCCCTACTGCATGATACTTGCGCTTCAAGTCAGTAAATCTTAGTATTCATCCACGGTACGATGTGCAGATGATAACTACTCATTTGACCAGAATGAAGCCAGGTTATATTTGTGTCGCGGGCATAGAACCAGATACCGAGAAACACATTCGCCCGGTTCTGGATCGTCGCCGCCTAAGCAGGACGCTGCTGCGCAAGGACGGTGGCGTCTTCGAAATCGGGGCCCTCGTGGATTTGGGGCCAGTAAGACGCGTTGGCCATCCACCTGAAACGGAAGATTACGAGTTTTCTGCTGAAAACCTGACGTACCAGCGCCGACTAAAGCCAGACGCATTCTGGAAGTGCCTAGTTCAAACGTCGCACAGCAGCCTCAGGAGAATCTTTGGCAAAGAATTAGAGCAACGCGAAAGCAGCTGCACCGTAAATATCAACTCAGGAATCGCTTCGCTTGGACATTTTAGACCCAAACAGATCTCGTACTTTGGCGTGAATCCTTGGGGCAAGATTCGGATCCATATCTCCGACGGAGAATTCAATCCCGACCTCTCGGTGACCGATATTCGGCTTTACAAAACTGACCAACAAACCGTCCGAAGCCGAATCCTGAAATCCCTGGCGGACCGACTTCCGAAAACCTCGGTGATCTTGGCGGTCGGACTCACAAGACCCTGGAGAAAGGGCAACGACAACACTGAGCGGCATTGGTTGCAAGTCAATAACATCCATCTTGAAGAAGACCCACTCGGCGAAATCTTCGAGTTCTGAAACAAACTCGTGCCCGCTTACCCTTCTAGATATCCAGACCCAGCGAACGATGTCGCTCAAATATATCGTTATTGATAATACGTGATTAGGTTCGTCAAATCCTGTTAACTGAAAAGACTGCTACCCTAGCAAGGGCCCTCTCTGCTCCAAGCTGAGGAGTACCCCCGTGGTCAAGCCGAACGAAAAAGCGTCAGCACTATCTATTTATCTTCTTAGAGAGGACCGGGTCGACCAATTCGAGCAGACGCTAGTAACGGGGTCAGATGTCTTCGCACTCCAAGACGGATGGGACGGCTATGTGCTAGCGATGCAAAGCCCACGCGTCCCTCCGATGTGGCAGAAAACTCTCAGAGAGATTCTCAAAAATCCGTCAAAGTTCTCCCTTTCAACTGAGTCTCCTGGTGCACTGGCACTTATTCGACTTTCCGGCAAAACGTTCGTTCTGAGCTTCGGCCACGCATGGACAAAGCTTCAAGAAGAATGGCTTGAACAATCATTTGGGCGCCGCGTTGCCCTCAATTCGATAGACCCGACCAGGCTTGTCGAGATTAACCTGGAGCAAGTCTTCGCCAATTGGCATCTCTCACGCGAAAGGGCACCGAGGGCGTCGTCTGTAAATGAGTTTGGGGTCGAATTTGATCGTGACTTAGTCGCCAGCATAGAAGGCTTGTCTTCGAAGAAGCTCTTCGGAAGGAAATTGCGCGGCGCTACGAATCTCCGGGTGCAGGTCCCCATCTCACAGCTGCGGAAGGTCCTCGATTCCGCCGGGAGGCATTTTGACAGCGACGACTACAAGAAGAGATGGCCGGAAGTCGATAACATAAGCCCGATCGATGATCTCGCACAGATTACAGAACTCGATGCTCAATTAGATTCCGAACTCAACGCTGGCATAGCGCAGAAAAGACTGGTCATGTTTACGCCGACCTATCGGCACGACACGGACGCTGTAGTCGATTCCTACATTTTCGGCCGAAGAATCAAGTCCGCAGTCACGCGACCTTACCTAATGATAGAAAGTTGGCAAGACTACCTAAAGCAGAAGGGTCTAGACGAGACTGTGGAGAACGCGAAGAATACTCCCATTCACTTGCTCGATGACGACAGTGAGGAGGCGAGGAAGGCGAATGCTTACCAGTGTTTCGGCTATCACCTTTCACTCCACCAAAATGAATATATTCTGTCGTCAGGTGTTTGGTACGAAGTCACTGGAGACTTCCTAGCTAGGATCAATTCCGAGGTCGCCGCCATCCCGACGCCGAAAATGAAGTTGCCTGCCTGGAACAAAGGAGAAACCGAGCCGGAGTACAACGCTCGGTGCGGACAAATTCCCGGCTTTCTTTCCATGGATGTGAAGCCCGTCATGGTCGGTGGCAAACAATCCAAATTGGAGTTTTGCGATACTCTGCACCTGCAGAGCAAAACTCTCTACTTTGCCAAAATTGGCTCCAAATCAAGTGGCATGAGCCACCTTCTTGAGCAAACACGAAGAACCGAGGAACTATTCTTCGCGCCGGGAGACAGTTCCTATAGAAAAGCGCTTGAGCGAGTAATCAAAACTCACCACAAGGGGACACCTACGGAGTGGCTGGAGACCAAGCCAAAAAACGGTGATTGGAATCTCTGCCTCGTATCCCTTGGCAGGAAAAAGGAGGAACTTCCTTTTTTCGCAAAATGCGGGCTGGCCCGATTGTGCCGTGAATTACGAAGGCAAGGACACGAAGTCTCATTCCTCACAGTTTGATTCAAACTCAGCCATGACTAACTTTAGAGTGAACGGCAGTTCTAGGACACTTGGATTTACGAATTCCGGCGTAGGCTGGCACTGCGAGACTCGGTGAAGTTCTCAAATTGGGCATTGAAGACATCCTCGCGCTATTCGTCAAAATGGCCTAAAGGCTTGAGCTCTGGGTGCCACCCTTGAAGCTCCATTCTTTCTTCATTGCTTATTGCCGCCTTTTGCCGCCTCGCGAGATCGCTAAGTTATTCTGAGCAAATGGGATGGTTGGTAGGGGCGGTGGGGATCGAACCCAACACCCACAATCGGATTGCTGATCTGAACGGTTGACCACAAACGCTCACGCAAGTTTCTTAAAAAAGAAAAAGTAACGATCGGCTTACGAAGACGACGCGATGTTGATAATTTGGTAGGTATGATGAATGTATGGAGGAACAGCGCCTTCGTCCACACAACCGATCGCACGGCTTTCGTTGGGCGAGACTGGAATAACCTGATCTTGGGTTTGAGCTGGACTGGGCGCGACTCGTGAGGTGATTCGAACAGTGACTTTCAATGGCCGCGCGGCAGTGTTCACCAGGTACGTCATCTGCTTCGATCCACCACACGCGCTGTCTTGACGATAATCCAATCGCGCCTGGCCATACGCAGTTCGTGCATTCGCGCCAAGTGGAAGGAATGTAGCGATCGCCACACAGCGAGCCAGAATTTGATATCGATTGATCATAAGAAGCTCTCCTGTCAGCGCACTAACGCTTCTTGAGTTGAGTCAGTTCAAGAGGAAATGGCCAATGGCTCGACAGCAGACAGCGCTTGAAATTCCACTGCAGTTTGCCTCGCCGAGTTTGTCAACTTAATACGAAGATGGCCATGAAGAAGCTCAACCTGCACTTCCGAGCCATAACGGCCAGTGCCCCCACCGCTCCACTCTACGTTCCCATTTCCTCTGAACGTGGCGCGCGCTGGAAAATACGTAATCATATTCGCTTCCACTGTCTCAAGATCGTACGTAAAAATCACAGGAAGTGCATTTGTTCCACGAACAGGTCCCGAATACCGAACTGTGCTTTCGATAAGTTCTCGCTTGCCGAAGGCAACCCACGGATTTAAGCCGTCTACCCTAATCGAGTTTAACTCTTCATTATGGTACTGATCCACCTCGGAGCTTGACGGAACAGATACTGCATCGCTGTTGATGTAAATCCTGTCGATAGATCCACAATCAATGAGCGCAAAATCAAACTCTACGTTAGCATTTTTCTTAAGAGAAAATGGCGGTCGCAGGCTTTCATAAAAACCAGGTCTAGTTACGCGCATGCGGTAGGTTCCGGCCGGCAACTCAACTAAAAGTAACGATTACAATGGCAACACAAGAAGCAAAACCGATGCGACGGGAATAACCGCTTATGGTTGGGACTATGAGAACCGGCTGACGCACGTTACGTTGTCCGGCACGAGCGGCACAGTCAGCTTCAAATATGATCCGTTGGGCAGAAGAATCTACAAATCATCGAGTTCGGGCACCGACATCTATGCATACGATCGCAGGGACGTGATTCAGGAAACAGGAGCGGCTGGTACGATTGTGGCCCTCTACGCGCATGGACCGAAGATCGATGAACCTTTGGCGATGTTGCGGTCAGGTACAACGAGTTACTACCAAGTGGATGGTTTGGATTCCGTAACGGCGCTAACCAATGGCGCCGGTGCACTCGTACAAACCTACATGGGTCCGATTAGGGTCCAATAAGTCGTGGCGAAGGGTTCCTTAGAGAACCAATGCCGGGCTGTCAGCGCCGTTTAGTATCACCAAGTTCCAGCAACTTGCCACTCTGTCACAGCAATGGCCTCAATTCGCAACTTCTCAGAAACGTTAGTGCTCTATCGGAGGCGCGTTTTCACAAAAGCATGAAGTCGGGCGAGGTGCTCTTCGCGCGTTCGATATAGCCGTTTGAAGGAGGCCACTCATCAACTGGACTGGAGTTGGACTGAAACTGGTCGCTCTGACGCGAGTTCGGTCGATCCTCAGGCGACGTGTCGGCGGGCGCCGAGGTCCTCCCAGAACGATGCCTCTCCCTCGCGGGCTTTGCGACATTATTTCTGGATAGTCTTCTCGTCGGCCTTTAGATGTTTGTCAAACCAATCGATGACCCGGTTCCAATAGTCTAAGACATTCGGCGTACCCCAGGTACCTTGCCAATGCTCTTCGCCGCCGTATTTCGCATAGACAACTTCCTTCCCGAGGCGGCGCAGAGCAACGAAGACTTCATTCGCCTGCTGATATGGCACTGCTGTATCAAGTTCGCCTTGCACGATCAAGAGCGGCGTTTGGACTCGATCGAGATAAAAGATCGGCGAGTTTTCGATGTATCGGTCACGGAACTGCCATGGAGTTCCGCCCATTCTTCCTTGACCCGTCTCTGCCCAGCCGATCGTCCAACTCGATCCTGTGTCATCCATAATTCCGTAGTCACTGACCAAATCAGCCGGACCTGCGCTGTCCACGGCAGCTTTAAATCGGGCTGATTGGACAATCACCGCCAGAGTTGAGTAGCCACCGTAGCTGTGGCCCATAATGCCCAAGCGGTTGGGATCCGCGATTCCCAATTCCACAACTCGATCGACCGCCGGAATTACCGTCTTTACGATATCCCCCATCGGAGAGTTGGAGTGCATCGGCGTATCTGGAAGCAAAACTGCATAACCTCGAGTCGCTAAGATTTGCAGGTTTTCTACCCCGGCGCCCGACAATCCGAATCGGAATACGCTCGTTGATCGATAGGATCCTCCGTAAGGGTCCACAATGAGTGGATACTTTTCCCCTTCCTCATAATTCGCTGGAAGCAGGAGGGCGCCGTGCAACGCTTCACCGTCGACGCTATAGTAATCAACCAGGCGGCTTTCTCCGAAAACCGCACCCTCCAGGCCCTTATTGATTGTTGAGATTCGCTTGTGGTCTTTAAACTCGGGACCCGTAATCCAGACGTCCTCTGGTCGCTGAGCACTTTGGGAGACGTAAACAACCGACTTACCGTCGCGGCTCACGTCCACATTGAAAATCATGTCGCGACCGAAATAGCTGTTCTCTTCAAAGAGTTTTGTCGCCTGTCCACTCGAAAGGTTTACGTTGTAGAATCCGACGTTCTTGGTCGCTTCGTCCCGTGTTCCAACAACCAGTGAACCTCCGCCATCCGGGGACAAGAATCGCCCACCACTTGCCGGCGAAACAATTTCGAGAATGACACGATTAGGTACCGTGCCAGCAATTGCGAACGAATGATCGTGGACTGAAGCCTTCCAAATGTTGGGCGTCCCGAGTCGACCATAATTTTCTGAACTGATCAGGTACACATACTGACCATTCGCATCCCACAACGGTGCGCGATGATCATCGCTAAACGACGGATGCTCTCCCGCGGTCAGGAGCTGTGGCCCGCGACCATCCAAAGACACGATATAGCAATCTCCCTTCGTCAATTGGCCCGCTGTGATATATGCGACCGAGCGGCTATCGGGAGCCCAGCTCACGGAGATTCCGTACTCTTGTTCGACCTCCGGGACGAGGGTCCGAGTAGATTTGTCGGCAAAGCTAAATAGGCGAAGCTCGTACGTTGTCTGTTGCGTGTTTACTTTCGTCCCCTTCCAGTTGGTATATGCAAGATATTCGCCGTCGGGAGAGATCCAATATCCGAGTGGCCGGCATCGTTGGACGACGTGTTCGGCTTTTCCGGTCTTCACATCAACCAAGGCGAGATCAGCCAGATAGCGATTCATCCATGGCTCGTCGAGCAACGATTCCTTTTTCGCCGACGCAGAGCCTCCCTCTTTTTCGGGAGGTGGCGGAGCAAAACTGAGAACCCGCACAGTCACCTCCGTTCCATTGTCCTTTTTGTCCGCATCATGTTTCGTGGCAGGGCCCTCGACTAAATCAGCGGCTTGTTCAACTGTCATCCCTTCCGGCAGTACCTTAACCAAAATCTTCTGGCTATCGGGCGTCCATCGGACAACCTGAAAATTGAAAAACGGTCTGACGATGGCGTCCGAAAGCTGGCGCATCTTCCCGCTCTCCGTCTCCCATACCCACAAATGTGCCGTTCCGCTGCGGTCAGAGTAAAATGCGAGATACTTGCCATCCGGTGACCACACAGGTGCCCAACTCGTTCCTTTCCCTTCCGTCAGGATACGGGATTCGCCTGTCTTCGTATTCGTCAGCCAGATATCGCATCCGATAGCCTCCTCAAAAGCACCGGTCGGCGTATACATAAAGTAGCGTTTGTCCTTCGTCGTTACTCGCTTGCTATCGTCCACCACGGTGTACGCAACCCAAACGCCATCGGGAGATAACGCGATCGGTGTGCGATTGGACAGAGTCAGAACCTTCAGTGCCTCCTCAATCCCTAAAGGTTTTTGTGGGGGATCAGCAAGCAGCGTTCGTCCCACGAACATTGCAGAAATGGCCAGAAAAACAGCACGCACAACAAGCGCATTTGGTGTCTTCACTCGACTAGCCTCCGGTTACTCTTCGACTTGCTAGCGTTCGATCCCAAGTCCTCTGAGGGAACTTCTCGATGAATTGCATGAGTTATTTCGGCTGCGGTTGGATGCGCGAGTAACCTACGGCAACTTCGCCCAATTGATCCTCAAGCTCACCCGGGAACGACGGCGAGGGTTCTTTGTCGCCATGCACAGGCACAACGGGTACTATGCCTACGATGAACCGGCCAGCTTCGGGTGAGGCCAGAATCTTTGCCTTGGCATTCACATCCCATTCCGTCGATAGACCGCGCTCCGCTTCCTCGTCTTCAACCGTCACATTTCCGAAGGCGGTATGGAAGAACGAATCCTCATAGGCGTATTCGGTGGATCCACCGGATGTTCGGTACGCATACACCACGACTTTCCACGACCCGGCTCCCGGACGGTCAACTATCACGCCCTCCGTCGCAGATGAACTGTCACTTTTAGCTCGGAGCACCGCTACGCCCTTCACCACCTGATAAAGGTAGAGGTCCAAATCGGCGTTTGGGTCTGAAGCCGCATGAATGCTCGCCCGCAGTGTTTCCGTACCATCTGGTACTTGAACATCGTATATGTCGCGCTCCCCTTGCCTGATCGTTGCGCGCTTCTGAAACGCGCTTCCCAGTGGGAACGATGCGGCCTTGCCTGTGAACGAACTCATTTGGTTGAGGAAATGGATTTTTTGGGAATACTCACTTATGTCGGCGCCGTTATCGATTTGCCACGTGCTCGGAGATGCCTGAACTCCCACAGCAGACACGGTTAAATCGGCTGGCACCGGTGCTAGCGGCTTTGAGTCGATTTGCTCCGGCATAAAAACAAAGTTGTTGTCCCACAGAATGATCTCCCAGACTCCCGGAGTCGGATCCAGAATCACTCTGTCCATCTTTCCTTTCTTTGTCGAACCGAGCATGTCCCACTTGATGCGAGTGCTCAAATCGGGGGGAATCACGTACGCCCGAAGCGTCGGCTTCTTGTCTGGAATCGCCAACTGAACGCGCAAAGCTTTCGTCCCCGGTATAACTCGATAGAAGTAGCTGGGAGTTCCAGGGCGCTCTGCCATCACTTTCTTTTCCACGGAAAAGTTATGCGCTTTGTCAAGATTGTCCGCAGCCACTACGGTATTCAAAGTCTGATAGGCAATCCCCGGATAGTCGGGCCGCTTAAGATCCAGGATCGCACTGTACACACCTGGTTCATTGGTCTTGATCGAAATAGATAGGTCAACTGGTTTGTTAAGCGGCAATGTGATGGATTCGGCTGATTGAAATGCACCATTGTTTCCAACCCATTCCAGCTTGAATGTTATAGGTCCCGCTTTCCCTGATGTACGCGTGAACGTGACTATGCGAGTTCCAGTCTGCCCAGGCTCCCAACCTTCCCTCTCGAAAATTCCGGGGCCTTGCAAGGGCGGGGTTAAGTATTGCGCGAGTTCTGTTTTCACGGGTCCTCGGCTGGTGATGGAAACGGGGTCGTATTTCTTGTCGAGTTGCTGCAACATCGCCCAAGCGGCTCCGATTTGAATTAGCCCGTTACCTTGCTTATAGGCTGGAATCGACGGGACAAAACGCGCTGTAGAAAGAACTGCCATTCGCAACCGCCCGGCATCGTAGTGAATTCCCGTCTGCTTTGCGGCGCTTATAAGTAAGGAAACTCCCGCTGAGGCCGAAGGTCCTGCGGTCGAGGTTCCACCAGCCACGGAATGGCCCGGTGGCAGTTCATAAACTCCCTTCACCTTTTCAGCGGGTTTGTAGCCGGCGTCGGTACTGATGATCTCGGAAGGACTTATAATGTCTGGTTTCAGCGCACCATTTCCAGTTGGGCCGAACGAACCCACCAAATGCAAGTTGTCTCGATTTGCAACCGTCGCGCCGTTGTTAATCCGATAGCTCTCGCCGCTTTGATAAGCGCCTACGGCAACCACGCCGCGGCTCGAAACCTCGTCGACAACTGTCGTCATTCCCGCAGAGTTATTCGCAGGCGAGAGAATCAATTTTTGATACTTATCGAGAAGCCGGTCGAAAACGGTTCCCGCCACTAATGTGCCATCGTGTATCGGATTATTGGCCTCATCGAAAATGGCTGGTTCCAGGCAGATCAAATCCACGTTCTTTGCTCGCGCTGCAATGATGGCGGATTCGATTAGGCGGAAGATTGTCATACCGTTTAGGACGCTCTCGAGTTGCGCTTCGCCGGCGATGCCGTTGTACGCCCCTCCGTAGAATCCTTTTCCGAGGGCAGCACCGGAAACCTCTGAAATGTGCTGCCAGACCCCGAGCGTAATGCGAACATATTTCTTTTCTGGATCGGTCTGAATCGCGAATCCCACCGATTTGCGGCGAGGCTCCGCCGGCCGATTGTTCCCAAATATGCCGATGTCCATCCGACGCGCATAATCCTGTAACGCCCGTTCGTTCGAAAAACTATGATCCTGATCCGTGTCCACCCACACGGTGTTTGATTTCTCGTCCCACAACACACCGAAGAGTCCACTGCTTCCCTCGGGATTGCGGTCGAAATTCACGTCTTGATGCAAATAGGCAGGGTTTTTTAACGCCCTCTCATTGAACTGTCCAAACCGATAGTCTCCGTCGGCTGGCGCAAGATATGTGACGCCCTCCGCAGTGAACTTTCCGTTCTCCGCGTGGACTTGCTTGTCCATCTTTATCCACATTGGATCGTCATCGTCGCGAGGATCGGTTGCGGCAAGAAGACTTGCGATCTTTCGAATCGGCTTCCCATCGAGCGAGGTTGCACTTTGCAATTCAGGCAGGAGCATGTCCGGTGTTGCATCTAGAATCGCAAGCGTCACACCTCTTCCGTCGAACGTCGGATTGGCGGCGCGGAATCCGTCAATGTCCATGTCCGTACTGGGAAGATAAGGATGACTTAACGGCGTGTCTGGGTCAGGAGGGACTGAAGAGGGCTTTTCCTCGTCGCCAGGTCCAAAATCCAGAGTCGGGTCGAACTTGTCAAAATCGACATCGATATCGAGGCTCTGCACGTCGTCTAAGTTTGCAAGCGCGACAATATGGTCGATGGGCATTCGGGCACGGAGGTAATCAACCTCGTCTGCACGAAAGTGAACCTCGCCGCCCAGGCGAGCGACATCAGCGGCCACGGCGGAATTCTTTCCAGGACGCGAGGCAACCACAACAACTGCGTCCTTTTCGCCCCGCAGTTTTGCCTGTCCGATCAGTTCATAGTGATTTTTGAAGAGTTTTCCGCGGCCCGCAGTATTCGTCGATTTCTCCAGCGATTGATCCTGGGCACGCGATAGACCCGAATATGCGGCTCCGATGATGAGAACGCACACGGTGATCCAAATCTTAACAGCCGAGCGCATTCAGCCTCCTATTCTCAACGAACCGAACATGCAAAACACGACTTGTGAGTAGGCGGAGTCGTGCAATCCTTCTGTCTATAAAATCCATTTATTTACTCTCAGGTACGTACCCACTGAAAGTTACGTGTGCGTCGGGAGTACGCAGCGGTTTAACAATCCGTAGCTTCCAAACTATCGCGCCAGAGACGGCGCCTGGAGCAATCGTCCGTGAGTCCCCTAGCGCGGACGTGAAATCGAAGGTCGCTCCTTCGCCAGGCTTGCCGTTGCCACTGTTTAGAATCTGTGGGCTATTTTCTTTTTCCTCTCCGCCTTCTCCACTTCCAAAGCTTTTCACGCTTGCGATGATGGGGCCGTAGATTGGTCTGTCCGACACGTTTTGTAAGCGGACAGGCATTTCCAGTTCCCCAGTAGTCACGTTGAAACGCGTCGGGTCAAAGACTAGACTGATACGGTTAGTGACATCTGTTTGCTTCAAGCTTGGTGCCGTGGCTGCCGGCGTGTTTTCGTCTTTTTTGTCAGGGGCTGCTCCGCCGCTTTTCACTTGCACGGCAGCGGTTTGGATCTGAAACGTTCCGGTCCGACTGTCGGCCCAGAACGGATGAAAGGATCCTGTCGGGTCTGCCGTGAGCCCCATGTAGTCCCCGCCCATCCCCCAGCGGCTGGCGGCAGTAAGAAAGGTGAGACGAGTTTCACCTTTATAATTCCACGCTTCTGGATCCACGTTCAAATTGCCGTTGCCAGGGTATTGCGAAGATTCGGAGGATACCCGCACTGGAGCGAGCAGAGTTTTTCCTCCATCCACAGAGGCCGTAAAATACTCATCGAACTTTGTGTTGTCCTGCGAGACGCGAGTATCAAACCACGTTATCGCGACAATCCCGTCTCGGTTTACGGCAACCATGGGTTGATATTGCCGACTCCAATCCGGCACATTCGCGTCGATTTGTTTGGGCTCGCTCCAGGTGCTGCCACGGTCTGTGGATAACGAGAACCAGATGCGGTACTTGTGCTCGCGAAAATCCGTCCAAGCGGAATACAGGTGGTCTTTGTACCTATCCGACTGGCTGTCAACTGCGAATGAAGGAAAAGTCAGAATCATCGGTGCGTCAGGCGAGTTTTCGAATTCCTTAGAACCGATCTTGTGAGGAGCTGAGAACGTAACTCCTCCGTCAGTGGAAGAAACGATCCAGGAGTATCCCGTATGGGTGTTTTTTCGTTTTTCCGGCAAGAATTCGAAGTCCTCATATGGGATGATCAGGGTGCCGTCGGACAGCACGAGGATGTTAGCGGCGGTGTTGATCCCGATAGTACCTCCTCCGTTGGCGGCCTCAACTGGCCCCGTGAATGTCCGTCCATCGTCGTCTGATCGAAAGACTCCTAACCGATAGACTGGGTAGCCATACAGAACTGAAAGATAAATTCGACCCGCGTATTTGCCAACTGTCCGATCCACGGCAATGACTTCATGATCGTAGGAGTACCCTAAGTTTGCCGGCTTTTGCCATGTCACTCCGCCGTCTTCAGAACGGAAAACCATAAGCCCGGAACGAGTGTTTCCTTTCTCGTCCTTTACGTTTGTTAGAGTAGCGAAGTAGGCTGTGCCATGAGGTCCAAAAGCAACTTGGGGGTCTGCGCCACCCAATGTATGTTGCTCGGGAAGGATAGCGTCCTGCCACGAATCGCCAGCGTTGTGCGTGGTGTAGGTCTTGCAAGCCCAACCTCCCTCCGATCGCGTCGCAGTGATTGCCGCGCCAACCAAGTTCTTCGGGTCCGTGGGGTTCGAAGCAACAATCAGTTCTACGTGGGGAATGTCACCATCTCGAGTGACTAGCATGTTTGGTCCGACCAAGATGGCCTGATCGTCTGAATCGGATCTCAGTAACGAGTCGGACATCATTGCTTTGACGCGTGAACCGAGCGATAAAAATGCGGCAGCCGCAAAAAACAAGAGAACGGAACTGAGCGAAATCCGCGAAAAGCTGCCATTCGACTGTCTCGATTTAAACAAATTCATCGGACGCGCTCCTTTGACGTGACTTCGGTCATTCGTGCTTCGCGGACTCTGCAAGGGATCTCCATAGCCGGTATTGCTCCTGTTTTTCAGGCTGCCCGTCTTCGTACGATTGGAGCCAGAAGCGGAACCAATCTAAGTTGCGCTGCATGGATGCAATGCGATGCACCGGTTGCGAATAGATATGACCCTCGTCAGGATAAATCACTAACTGCACTGGCTTTCCGATTCGCTTTAGCTTTGTATAGAACTCGAGCGACCACAGCATCTCCGAAGGACTCGATTCGATCAGTAAGGGCGCTGATGTGTGCTCGGCCTGCAAGACAGTCGAAAGATCGTCAAATCGCTTGTCGTATTTTCCGTACGGGGATCCACCCATTGCTCCTTCGATGTAGTGATCGAAAGGCCCGCCACCCAGCCAATATTCGCCAGGATTGTTCGCGCCGCCGGATCCGGCGGATGCCGCCGCAAAGAGGTTGCTGTGCGTAATCTCCAGGTTCGTCAGCTCGCTGCCGTAACTCCAGCCCATGATTCCCGCCCGCTTGGGATCTGCAATTCCCATTTGATCGAGCGTATGGACGGCAGCGTCAATGCTCGCAAGCGCGTTGTAGTCGCGGTCAAAAGAGAATTCGTCAAAATTGCCGTAGTGCCAGCCGTATTCCTTTGGCTGGGTCATCAGCAAGACAGCGAAACCATTGGCGGCGAATACCTGTGCTGGATAACTCGAAATCCATTCGGCCTGCGTGAGGAAGGAACCGTAGAATCCGTAGAGAATCACTAGGAGAGGATACCGTTGTCCCTCCTTGTACCCGATTGGCTTGATGAGATATCCGTATGTGCTGTAGCCGAATTTGTTTTTCCAAGTGACACGCGAGACATCGCCGATGCCGATCTGCTCGAACGCGCTGTTCAAATGCGTCCGCGGAGTCACGGTTCCTTCTGACCGCGAAACAACAGCAAGCTCAGGGGCTTTCATTGGCGTCTCTGTGATACAGGACGCGATCGAGAGATCGCTGCTAAATGAGAATTCGGATAGGTGCTCGTCTCCCTGTGTGATCTTTGAACTCGGACCGCCCTTCGAGCTGGTTTCATACAGCGCACTTCCTTCGCGGTTCGTGAGCTCGTATATGAGATTCTTCCCGTCGTGAGTCCACCAGATTCGCGTACCGTACCGAATTTCTACACCGGGAGTGGCTTCATAGGGATTTTTGTCTCCCAGAGCTTGCACAAGAATCGTCTCCCGAAAACCGTTGCGAGGCTTGCCACCCGTCTCAATTTCGCCGACGTAAGCGATTGCCCGGCTATCCGGTGACCAGCTCGGGAATCCCTGGAATGACTCGGTGGAGGGGAGTGGCTCGAGGTCGCCGCCAGAGGCAGATATCAGGCCGACGCCCGAATCGAAAGCAACTGCTGCGTCTTTGGAATTGCTAGCAGAGGTGTTGTAAGTCACTGCCAGCGACTTGCCGTCTGGCGACCAAGTCAGACCGCTTACCGAAACGTTCTCAAAAAAATATCGCGAACGTTCCTGTTCCCAGAGCTTTTTCGTTTGATTGTCGCCCGGTGAATACGTCCAGATTCTTGTTGGTTTACTTACCCACGAGCGCGTGACAAAGCGCCAGAAATCGAATGTAGTGCTGTCGTCGAACACGATACCTTTGGCAGCAGCCTCGGACGTTTCCTTGTCGGTTGGAGCTGCAGCAGAAACAAAGGCTATCGTCTTCCCATCCGGCGACCATTCGAACTCACTTACGGATTCCTCGTTCTTGAAGAGAACTTCGGACGGACCACCGGCGGCGTTCACTTTCCAAACCTGCGAGAGAGAACCCGCGCTCGCGATATAAGTTACCGCCTGATTTCCGGGAGCCCATCGTAAATTCGTTATGCTCTTCGAGCTAACCAGTTCCTTAGGCTCTGCATTGCCGCTCCCGGGAATGCTGCACAGCGTATATTTGTAGTCGTTGGCGGCGACATCGGTATCCTTGACGATAAAAGCGATGCTGCGGCCGTCCGAGGAAATCTGCTGAGCCGTGAATTCCCGTACAGAAAGCACGTCCCGTACGGAAATCGGCCGTTTCGGAGCCTGTGCAGGGATCGAACTAGCGCACGCTAGCGTCACCCCAAGGTAGGTGCTGAGACGAAAGAGAAACGGTCGAGTCGCAGGTGCGTACATTGTGTTTCTCCTTTAGTGTCCCGTACGGGTTGTGCTGGACGGGCTCTTCGTAGGTCCACCAAACCCGTCGAACCAAGCGAAGATCTGCTGCCACATGTCCCGGATGTTCGCAGGACTCGTGAAAACATGATCTTCGCCCCAGTAACGAACGAACCTCGCGCGCTTGCCTTGACGGTAGAGCGATTTAAAGAATTCCTCCCCTTGCTGCATTGCTACGTAATCCAGATCACCTTGAATGATGAGGATCGGCGTTTGAACACGGTCGACAAAAAAGATCGGACTGTTGCGAATATATCGGCCGAGATCTTTCCAGGGGGGAGAACCCATCAGCACCTGCCCGCCTTCCGTTAACGCTTCCATGAAAAGATCTTCGTGGGGGTAGGCGCCATACCGTTGACGCGCATCGAACTGGCCGTACAAACTGATCAGATCCGACAAGCCCGCTAGGCTTACCGCGGCCTTGAATCGATTGGTCTGCGTTATCAGGCCATAGGTCGAAAATCCGCCGAAGCTTTGCCCCATGACGAAGAGCCGGTCGGGATCGATGATGCCGGCATCAATGCCCTTGTCGACAGCGGGAATGACGCCGTTCATCAAGCGCAGCATCGGATCGTCCACATCGCCTTCGGGTTTCAGAGGCATGCTCGGGATCAATACCGCGTAACCCCGGGATGAGAAAATCTGAAGGTTGAGTGGGCTGAAAAAAGTGATGTCATCGAGCACCGACGGCGAGTCTTTCGCAACGGATCCAGCGTAAACCCAAGTCACAGTGGGATAGCGATGTCCCTGCTCGTAGTTATAAGGAAGAAGAAGCCAGGCCTTCAGTTTTTCCCCGTCGAGGCTGACGTACTGGATCATTTGGGGCTTGCCGTCGACGATGTCGGTGAGGAATGTATTGGCCTTCACGAGCTCCACTGGGGCGCCTTCGCGAAGTGAAGTTCGCCACACGAACGTTCCGCTGCGATCGCTCGACGAAAAAACTATCGAGCCGCTTGCTGAATCGAATGCGTTCAAAGACGCGCTGGCTACCGGTTTCTGGAGCGGCCGAATCGCACCGGAATTGAGATTGAGTAGGCTGAGCGAAAGATTTTTCCCCTCTCCGGTCGCAAAAACGATTTCACTGAATTCCCGGCCGGAGAGAGACGATTGGGATTCCCCCATTGGGTCGTCCTCAAGGGGCCAGGTAATTGCAGCGATCTTGACCGAGACTGATTCGGTTGCATTTACGATTTGCGCCGTGGCCGGTGTTACCCGCCATAGTTTGCCGTCGGCCAATCCTACAAAGGTATTTCTGCCCTCCGCCGGCCAGAGTTTGGGGGGAACCTTCGTGGCTTGCTCCGTCAGATTGCGCTCCGACCCGTCGCGCCCAATCAACCACCAATCTCGACGGTCTTCTGCGCCAGGCTTTTTTCCTCCGACACGTTTTGCTGCGAGGAGGCAGATGCCGCCATTACTAGTCCATTCCAGTTCGGGCGACTGCCTAATGACAGGTGTCGGATCCAGGTCGCCGAGGTCTTGCTCATTCACTTCGCGATCCATCACATCAATCTTGTAAAGGCGAGGGGCTTTCTCCCGCGTGTCCGAATAACCCAGGAAGGCCAATCGCTTGCTGTCGGGCGACCAGCGCAGAGACGACGTCATGACGTCGCGACTATATTGATCGCCGTTTGCCACCGCGGTCCCTGCCACCGACTTGATTACAAGCGAATATTTCTTCTCGTCGTTGATTCCAAATGGTAGCGGTTCGTCGGCTTTTGGTGTGTACACGCTGACTTGTCGCGCGTAAGCCACAAATTTCCCATCCGGAGAAAGACTTTGTGCACTGATGTTTTCATCGGCGACTGTCTCAACAGCGCCGCTCGTGACATCAACACGTTGCAACTGGCCGTGCGGTCGTGCAGCAAGGTTAATCGATACGCCGCTATCGAGAACGCTGGCCGTGACTTCCTTGCCACCGCGTTGTTTCTTCCAGCCCTCGGTTGCGATCTCCGGCGTTTCCGTATCGATCTTCATGGATTCAGGCTGCTCACCCACGGGCAGAACTTCCGTCAGGATGTGGCGCGAATCGAGCCACATGTAAGGAACCCGACGAATGTCACCAAGATCAATGCCGCGCTGTGTCAGTTGGTGAAGCTGATTCGTAGTGAAATCTTCGACCCACAGCGTCACATTTCCGCCCCGCGTAGAAAGCATGGCTAAATAACGCCCGTCTGCTGACCATTGCGGCACCCACCAGCCCGTGCCATCTTCTTCGCCGTTCGTTAACTTTATCGGAGGGTCCTGCGGACGCTTTTGGATCCAGACGTCGCTTCGCTCAGCACCCCACAGGAAGTCCATCGAGAAATCCTTCGTCAACCGCTGTGGACGCACGCGAACGAATGCCAGCGCATTCCCATCAGACGAAAAAGAAAACGGACCGCCGTAGTAACGGCCAAGGCCCTCGATTTCGAAAAGGTCATCGATCGTGAACGGGCGGTGATGTGGGTCGACGGTTTGCGCCGGCGCCGGACTCGATAGGAAAACACTCACTAGGAATAAGAACACCGCAATCATGGATGGCTGAGCGGTTGGCTTAGTTCGAGTCATGCTTGTATTTCGGTCCCCTTGGAACACAGAATTGAAGTGTCCTATTTTTTGGCTTGATCCTGGGGCGGCTCACCGAGTATCTCCACCTGGAGGTTCACAAATTCAAGTGATAACACTTTGTAAATGTTCTTCTCTTCGACCGTCGGTAGGACAACATTGTTCAAGTGAAGCTTAATTGTCCTCGCCTGAGTTGAATTCTTAGGTTCGAGATTTCCGTTCTCGACCAGACGGGAGAAATCGAAAACGGCTCCGACGCCCGTCACAGCATTGTCGGCGTTCACGATGCCTAGAGTGCCGGCTTGCGATTCGAGGGATAAGGCTCGAACAATCAACCTGCCTTTCACAGGTTCTTTGGATTTATTGTGAAGAGCCGCCTGCATTGTGATGACTTGAGTTTTTGTGTCATATGCGACGTCTTGAATCTCGAACGCGACGCGGTCAGAGATCTCAGTCAGCCCTGCGAGATCATCACGACCGTGCTTGGCAACTTTTCCTTCGACGGTGATAGGCGCGGTATAAACCTCGTCACGGCCATTCCGGTTATCTACCCACAGAGCGTGAAAGACGCCGCTGGCGTCTGCTCGGAGGCCTGCGGTGTCCCCCGCATGGAACTCACCGCTGCGAGCGATCCGTATCGTTGGAGGCCCTGGTTCACCGTTCAGGCCCGTTGCGTAAGCAGAAATCGTTTCACCTTCGACTCCCTGTCGAAAGCGAGCCGGCTGTTCTGACACACGAACACTTGGCAGCCAGGATTCGCCGCCGTCGAGTGAAGCAGCAAAGCGAGTGAAATAGCCGATGTTATCGGGGTTCTCTCGCCGGTCATTCCATGAAAGGCCAACTACGCCATCTTTGTTTACCGCGAGCGTCGACATGAAGCTGTCCGGCGTAAAGGTGAGATTCAGCGGGATGTCATCCACGACACGCGGCTGGGACCACGTATCGCCACGATCAGACGAGTATGCGAACAGTATGCGTGCATGTCCTGATCGTGCGTCCGTCCAAGCCACGTAGATTCGGTCTTTGAATACTGCAGACCGGTTGTCGACTGCCAACGTATCGACTGTCCTAGTGGTAAGCCCTTCCGAACAATATTTGTCGGCAGCCTTTACGGTTTTCGGGCGTTTCCAACCATCCGGTGGGATAAGAACTACGGCAATCTCGCATGTCGCGATTCCCGGGTCCCCGGGCCAAGTGGAAGCGGACCGATCGTCAGTCACTGCCGCACTTTTCTTGAGATTCTCCCAATTGGAAATGACCACTGTGCCGTCCGAGAGAGTCGCCATTCCAGTGGGTAATGAATGAAAGAGGCGGCGAGCATTTATAACTCCATAGGCGCGAGGAATGCTCCATGTGGAACCGTTGTCTGTCGAGTGGGTGACGTCGAGAGAGACCGCAAGTTGTTTTTCGTCCACATCGAGTACACCGGCACGCGACTGATAGGCGACGTACATCGAGCCGTGATTAGGACTGCTTGTATTGTCAAATGCGAGCCACGGTCTGTCGCCTGAGACAAAATCGGATTTTTGCTCCCATGTTTTACCCTTGTCGGTCGAGCGATATAACCTCAAGTGCCAGTCGATAGCCGGGTCGCGTTCAGGGGAATCGCCAATTGCACCGAAATAAGCGGCTCCATCCGGGCTAAATTCACAAACCGGGTCGCCTGACTCGGGAATCCTAGGTCCTAAAGTCCAGGTCTTGCCTCCATCATTGGAGATGTAGGCGGATGTATGCATCTTTCTTTGGCCAATCCGATTTTGATTGACCATTGAGCAAGCGACGAGCTGATTCGGATCCGTCGGATGCGTCGCGATTAATACTTCGTCATGAGTGTCGGCGTCGTCTTCCCGGCTGACTTCCACATTCGAGCCCACTGTTATCGTTGGGGCATCTGAACTTTTCAAAGGTAGCGTCAAAGGCCTCGAGGAGGCCGCAGCAGTCACTCCAAGTGTAATTGGAACTCTAGAAGTTTGAGATCGGACCGGAGACGCGATCAGGAATACTCCGCAAATCACGGTTGCGGTTAGCGAGGCCGGCCGGAAGTCTGCGCAACAAGCTCGTTTTGCAAACACTATGTTCCTCCGAATAGACAACAAAGAAGTTGCGTTCGTTGCCATTTCGAATTCGTTTTACTTCCGAGCGCACAACCCCCCAAGAGCGGCCGAAATCTGAGACGAAGTTGGATGTCTATCGGAGCGACAATACAGTCCGTCTCCGAATCTGTAATGACTGCACGCTCAGAATTCGAATCCTGCTCGTAGCGCGATCATGCGCACAGAGGAATCCCCTCCAAGCCCTCCTCCAAGCAGTCCTGTGGACGGGCTCACAGTGGAACTGATTGTCCCGAAACCAGTAAGCGTTCCAAGTTCGCCAGGTATACCTGCGGTTGCGTTCCCCTCGGGAACTGGTCCGAGTGGATAGCCAAAGTTCGGATGATTAAAGACGTTGTACATCTGAACATCGAAACGGAGGGCGAATCTTTCTTTAATGGGGAAGCGTTTAACGATGTCGAAGTCCGCCCAGGTAAAACCGGGAGCTCGCACGGTATTGCGCCCGAGGTCTCCGTTTTGACAGTTTGCCGGACTATTGGTCGGGTAGCACGTGTTCGTGCTCGGGTCTACCACCGACTGGAACGCGCTAGGATTGAGCCACTGTATCGTGCCAGGAGTAGTCACGCTCGGAATCGGCGACTTGTGGTAGGGACTTTGACCCGGAACCGAGTTCGCATTGATTGTGGGATAGGCGTTGATAAAACCGCCTCCGAGTGCGGCGCTGAAAACTGATAGAGGAAATCCACCGCGGACATAAGCGGTTCCGGAGATTTGCCAGCCACCGATGATCTGATTCAGCCATCCCCGACTAGAATGGAAAGGGAGTTGATACAGGTACGATCCGTTCAACGAGTGCCGAACGTCGAAATCGCAATCTCCGTAAAGACGCTTGAGCTCGCCATTATAGGTATTGAAGTTTGTGGCGACGTTAAATATAGAAACACCGCCATTGCTGATGTAGTCCAAGCAATGGCTGTAAGTGTAGTTCACCTGGAATGCCAATCCGTGTGAGATCCTTTTTACGAAGCTGGTCTGCAAAGCGTTGTAATTGCTGTTGGCGCCGGTCTTGAACGGGAAAATATTTCCGAATCGCGGATCAACCGGTTGGTTGTAGGGGTAGTTTACGAAACAGCCTTGACAGACAGTTTGGTAACCGTTGGGGCTGTCCGAATAGAACATATTGAATGCACTGGTGCCAACATATTTCACGGTTAACCCAAAGCTAGATCCGATCTGCTGTTCTATCCCGGCACTCCACTGATAAAACGTCGGGAATTTTTGTTTTTTAGATTCGAAATTCGTGAAGCCAATGGCGGGAAGGCAGTTTGGAGGCGGGTTTGTGGCCCCGCATGACAGAACTCCATTCTTAAACCCTGCCTGAAAGGCTTCATTGGCCGCCACCATTGCGTCTATAGCGCTGTTCGGCACCCCGGGAGCTAACCCTACTCCTCCGACAGGACCAAATAGCCCTCCAGTCACGAACACGTCGGAAGGAGCATTTTCATCCGTATAACTTGGGAGAAAACCTAACAAGGGATTTGCAAAGGCTCCGGCTCCTATTCGAAATACGGTCTTCGGTTTCAAAGCGTATGCAATCGCGGCTCGTGGCTCCCAAGTGATCGGATAAGTATCTGCGAACAAATGATGTTGGTTTCCGGCGATAACTTGGTTCAACGGCTGATTAGGGTCGTGAGATATGTCGGAAAAAGGTTCGACAAGTCGCGAAATCACGTTTTCTTGGCTTACAGGATTGGAATTCCAACCGAGTCGCAACCCCACCGTGATAGTAAGATTGGGCCGGAATTTGTAAGTATCCATCGCGTAGGAGTCCAGCCCGAAAGCCTTCAAGTGGTCGATGGTGTATTGAGGGAACGCCTGGAATGCCTCGCCTGCGGCGCCGTACGTGAATTCTGGCAGTGAGATACTGTAGACAAGCGGAATAACTTCAAGGCCGGTTGATTCGTACGAGCTATAGAGATTCCGTCGAAAGTTTTCGCCGAACTTGAAATCGTGTTTTCCTACTGTCCAGCTCAGATTGTCGTTCAGTTGCCACGTTGTCGTTTTATCCCCGTAAGGAATATTGGACAGCGCCCCTCCTATCGAACTAAACCCAAACAATGGGTATAAGGCGACTGGCATCTCGGACCTGGCCTCCGAAAGATTCGGGAGAGTGTGGACGCGGTCTTGATAAGCAAAGCCAGGATTAAGTTGGTTTATTAGGTTTGGCCCAAACACATGAGTCCAATTAGCTGCTCCCGAGCGCTCGGGCTCGTTGTCGATGACATCGAAGAGTGAGTTGACGGGATCAACTGACGAGTTCTGGCCATTATTTAGCTGGAACCGAAACCAAAAAGTGTCTTGTGGTCTCAGAATGTAATCCGTCTTAATGGTCCAGAGCGTTTCACTGACTGGCGGACTTGCGGAAAAGAGCCGCTTGTTCGCGCACCCAGTGCCGGCATTCGGAATAACGGGTGTTCCGCCTCCCACATCAAAAGGACAGCCCAATATGCTCAAAGGAACTCCCTTGCTCGTGTCACCTAATAACTTGAACATATTCTGATAAAAAGGCACTTCCGCCGGCTGAGGGGGAAGTGTCGTACCCAGCACAGAATCAACCCCTCCGAGTGGTAGCTGCTGAAGCACGTAGGTCTCGTAGGCAGGCGAAGGAAGTGTGCTATTCAGCAATTCAGGCAGGACGATTCGAATCCCCTCCAGATCTGTAAAGAAAAACAATTTATCTTTCAAGATCGGTCCACCGACGCTGGCACCAAACTCATTGGTGTTCGAAAAAGGCTTGGCGGGATGATCGGGGTTCGCCTTTATAAAATAGTTTGTAGCATTCATGCTGGAGCCGTTCCAAATCTCATAAGCGTTGCCGTGAAACTGATTGCTGCCAGACTTTGTAGCGTAATTAATTTGCGAAGCCCCGTTTCGCCCCAGCTCAGCCGAGTAGGATTGAGTGTTGATGGATGTTTCCTCAATAGCGTTCAGACCTAACTGCAATCCGCTTGCACCAGTCCGATTGGCGCCGCCCCAGGCGTCATTGGCGTCCAATCCGTCGATCGTGAAGTCGTTTGCGATTGACGGCAGACCGTTGAATTCCACAGTCCCCGCGTTGTATCCGCCGGCAGAAATTACGTTCATGATCGCTCCTGGGGCGACCGTGGCTGCGTAGGTCAAGTCTTGTCCAGGATTGGGCAGGTTCTCCAGCTCTTGTCGGGTTACTGTAGTCGTTGTATTTGCATTGCTTGTCTCGATGATTGGCGCATCACTCTGAACACGGACCTGGGTTTTGACCGAGCCAATTTGAAGTTTGAAATCGACGCGGGCGGAATGGTCAATCGCCAAAATAATGCCTTCGCGTGCGACTGTCTGAAATCCCTGGACCTTCACAGTCAACATGTAGGTGCCGGGAGGCAAAAGAGGCAGCGAGTACAGCCCATCGCTATTGGTCTCGGTAGCTCTCTGGATTCCGGTCTCCTTACCGACCGCGGTAACGCTAGCCTTTTGCACGACAGCCCCAGACACGTCGGTAACAATGCCAGATATTTCAGCGGTCGTTTGTGTTTGAGCGAAAGCAATTTGCGTCGCGCAGAATACAAGGCCAAGGATCAAATTAAGGCGCCCCATTTATGTTTCCCCCTTATTGGTCAGGCCGATCAGTCTTCAGCAAAAAATCTCCACTAACTTGCTGGTACAAACATGGAATTTGAGCTTGTAGAGCTGCAAGCGTCTCTGAGACTCGACGAGACGTATCTTTCTGATCTTGAGTAGTGCCTGCCGAGCCCGCTAGAAGTAAAGCAGTGCCCTCTTGGATTTCTCCGACGCACTGAAACAAATAGTCGGTGGCGTCCCGCCAATCGGAACCTGAACACTGCGGCGTCGAATTTGGGCTCATCTCCTGCAGTGAAGACCGAGGTAGCACAGTCTCGACTAACCGTGCTTCTGTGCCGACCTCTTGCCTAATAGCACCAATGTGATCCCGAATAAGAAGCTCCAGCATTTGCCTCGAAGGTGCATTGAGACCAGCCACATCCTGCGATGCAAACCGCGATCCGAGCCTCCGCAAGGCCCATACGTTAGCCATGGCAGTACCGGAAGAGCTAAGAACAGAATCCACATAGGCTTTGCGTTGCTCTACCGTTGGAAATTTCTGTTCCAGCTCTTCTTGCAGCAAAGGTTGAGCTTCAACAAGTACAGCGTTATCGCCATAAACTGGTTCTGGCAACCGGCGCGTCGCAGTAACTTCGTTTAACGTCCGCAGGCGCGTATCGACGTTAGGTATCCCTTGAAGGGCAGCCAAAATTTCCTGCTTTCGAACTTCTGATGCAGCAAGACCCTGGATGACAACAGAGGAATTAGGATTACGACTAATCTCAATCTGCTCGCCTAAATCCGCGCCAGTCATATGCAGGGCCACGCGCGCTTGTAATTCGATCTGAGTGAGCTGTTCTGGAGTTCGCGTAGTTACGGCTGGGGTAGGAATGAAGGCCAGAACATGATCTGCGGGTTTTTCGGGCTGTCCTTTAAATGCCAACAGACTCGGAGTGATGGCATCCAGACTGATGACTTCGAATGCGGTCTCGATGATTTCGATTTGTTCTTGGTTCTTGAGCGTGAATTGTTCGGCGACCGGATGATAATCCCTGGCGCGAACCGTGAAGGAGGATTCAATTACGGGCCCCTCGGAAGTCTTCGTTCTGATGGAAAGTAATTCTCCATCGAGCTTAATTACTTCATCGATTGGATTTTCGAGTTGCCGGTGCCAGGCTTGAAAACTGTCTGCAGCCAGCGGGTTTTTCCAATTCAGATGGGCCTGCTCGAATTGTTCTTCGATGGCGCTTCTCAGTCCTGTCGAGGCCTCGGACGAATTAGTTTCCAAACTCGAGTTCGTTGACCCACCTGAACCTTTGATAGAATCACTTGCTTCCGTCTCAATTTCGCGATTACTACTAGGATCACGGTAGAGAGTTCGAGTTAAGAGTTGCCCAGAACTTCGAATTTGCAATTTCTGGTAGATTACCGGAAATGCTGTTTTCCGAAGCAATTGCTTCTCAGAGGCGTCTGAACGTTTCATAACCTCGCTTGCAGAGACAACCGCAGAGCCACGGAATTCAGCGAAGAGCAGCAGAATGATGCAAAGGAGTGCCAGCCCAGTCATCCAAGCTGGTCTCTGGAAACCAAGCGTCGAAGAATGAAACAGTCCCGTGATACGTGTCCATAGAGTGGGTTGGCCGATTTCGTCGCGAAGTTCATCAAGACGTCCAAGAAACATCGACCGGCCCGTCCGCGAGGGCGGGAGGTAAGGTCTTAACAATAAATCTCGGTACTGAACGACCTCTGCAATGGATTCTTCAACCTGGTCCCTTCGTGCTCGACAGGACCAACAGGCTTCTAAATGCGCCTTGACCTGAGCGACATCTCGTAGAGCAAGCTCTCCATCAACTGACAACAACAATATCTCGTCTGAAAGATGCGTGTCTTGCTGAGCAAGCGACTCAGTCAGGCGCTCGATTGGACGGTCGGGTGGCTTATCCATGGCGCTCCAATGTCAATTTTTCGATTGCGCGGCGAAGAGATTCTGCAACTGTCGAGATCGTGACACCCAGGATCTCTGCAATTTCCCTGTACC
>Ga0210390_10000548_pt1 | contig 40707 bp, 38 predicted proteins | sample IncBWH11OmetaG_FD_161050 | JGI IMG/M metagenome (GOLD analysis project Ga0210390, IMG submission 161050) | Forest soil microbial communities from Barre Woods Harvard Forest LTER site, Petersham, Massachusetts, United States - Inc-BW-H-11-O ...
CAAAACCATCCGGCCGAAATTCCGGGCTCGGCCGAAGATCAATGCCGAAGTTACGGGTCGGCTGACGGAATCAATCGGTGGTGTGCGCGTCGTAAAGGGTTACCACGCGGAGAAGCGCGAGGAAGAGGTGTTTTCCTCGGGCGTGCAGCGATTGCTGCAAAACGTACTGGAAACTCTCACAGCGACTTCGCTGATGAGTCTTTCAGCGACGAGCTTGATGGGACTGGTGAGCGCCGCAATCATGTTCATGGGCGCGCGCCAGATTCTCGCCGGGACAATGACTCCTGGCGCGTTTTTCTCTTACACTTTTTTTCTGGGATTGCTGATTGCTCCAGTATTCCAGATTGTTAGCATCGGCCCTCAAATTACCGAAGCGTTGGCGGGCCTGGAGCGCACACGCGAAGTTCTGAACGAAAGGCCGGAAGACGAAGCGCCGGAGCGCAAGGAAAGGCTCGATCGCATCGGCGGCGAAGTGATTTTCGAAAACGTGAGCTTCTCCTATGATACGGGCAAAGAAGTGCTGCACGACATAAGTTTTGATTCGCAGCCCGGCACGGTGACGGCGCTTGTAGGCCCTTCGGGCGCAGGGAAATCCACGGTAATTGGATTGATCGCGGCATTCTACGTACCGACGAGCGGGCGCGTATTGGTGGATGGAGTGGACCTCGTGAAAGTGCGATTGGATTCCTACCGCACGCAACTCGGCGTCGTGCTGCAGGAGACGTTTCTATTCGACGGAACGATCCGCGAGAATGTGGCGTTTGCGCGTCCGAATGCGAGCGAAGAAGAGATTCTCGCCGCTTGCCGCATTGCGCGCGTAGACGAGTTCGCGGAATCGTTCGAGAACAAGTACGACACGGTGGTGGGCGAGCGCGGCGTGAAGCTCTCCGGAGGCCAGCGGCAACGGGCTTCGATCGCGCGAGCGATCCTGGCCGATCCGCGGATTCTAATTCTGGACGAAGCGACGTCGAGCCTGGACTCCGAGTCGGAGGCATTCATTCAGGAAGGGCTGCGCTACCTGATGCGAGGCCGCACCACCTTTGTGATCGCGCATCGTTTATCGACCGTGCGGCGCGCCGACCAGATTCTAGTGTTAGAGGCGGGCAGAATTGTCGAGCGTGGAACGCACGAGTCGTTGTACGCCGCGGGCGGGCGCTACTTCGAGCTTTACACGAAGCAACACGGGCTGGAGTCGAACCTGTTTCTTGCGCCAGGTGAAGGCAACGGCGAACCGGCCGAAATTGCGGACTCGAATGGCACTGCTCCGGGCGCGGCAGCCTCAGATACCGGTGCATTGCCTGAGGCGATTCGTCTGATTCGCGGCAGCGCCGGAAGTTGATGCGCGTCGCCTGCGCCCAAAGCAATCATGCCGACAGCGGAGATGGTCCGGCGATCCCGCCTAGTCCAACCATTGTGGGTTTTGAATTGTTCCGTCGAAGGTGTGAGCGGTCTTGTAGAGTTCGTGTTCACCGCCCAGTGCTACCTTTTCCGTTTTCGCGAGCAGCACAGCTACTTGTTCCTGGCTTAGGGGATGGAATGTACGAGCGACCTGCAACGCCTGTTGCAGTATCGGAAGCGTGTCGCATCCGGTGATGACTACGCTGGTCGGCAGGTTCAACGCATATTGCAGACATTCCACCGAGCTGACCGTTTTGGTGTCCAAAATCAGCCCGCTCCCCATGGGCTTCATGCCCAACACTCCGATATTGTGCGCAACCAGCACAGGCAGGACGAGCTTTTGGAAACTGTCGTAGTGCGCGTCCATCACGTTCAGCGGCATCTGCACGCTATTGAACGTAAAATTGTGCGCGAAGCCGGTGTTCAGCATTTTTAGATGGATCTCGGGGCTCTTGTGTCCGGTGAATCCGATGTAGCGGATCTTTCCTTGTTGTTTGGCAGCGAGGGCCGCTTCCATTCCCCCATTCGCGCCGAAAATGGCGTCTGGATCGGTGGGTCGGATCACTTCGTGAAATTGGAGTAAATCGAGGTGATCGGTCTGCAGCCTGCGGAGGGACTCGTCAATCTGCTTGGCCGCACCCTGCTTGGTGTGGCTGTCAATCTTGGTCATCAGGAAAGCTTTTTGCCTGTAGCCGCTCTGCAACGCCTTGCCCATGCGGATTTCGCTGTTGCCGTCGTTGTAGTCCCAGCAATTGTCGAGGAAATTGATGCCTTGATCGAGGGCGGTGCGAATGATGCGGATGCTTTCCTGCTCATCGCTCTGCATACCGATGTGATAACCGCCAAGCCCGATACAGGAGACCTTTTCGCCTGTGTTTCCCAGTGTGCGGTAGGGCACGCCGTTTCTGACATCGGCGACGTTGCCAAGCGACGCGTGCGTAGGTGAGGTTAGCCTACTCACCAGTGCCGTTCCAACCGTAGCTTCGAGAAAACGGCGGCGCGTCAGACCGCTTTGTGAACTGTCGTCATCGTCCAATGGCAAGTGGTTCTTCATGATGGCCTCCGTTCTGGAGCACTACGAATGCGGTGAATTGCAATTCTTGGGCCGCGTTGTGGCAGGTTCGGAGCACTATTCTGTGCTTGCGGAAAGTGAGGGAACCGAGCACGGAGAATCGGGTTCGCGGGCCATGGCCTCGATGCGTCAAAGAACTGGTGCTCGAGGAGGGAATTGAACCCACACGGCCTTGCGGCCACCGGATTTTGAGTCCGGCGCGTCTGCCAGTTCCGCCACTCGAGCACTGGTAGTGTAAGCCTATCCTATTGAATTAGTTGCTGCAAGTCTGTCGGTTCGGCGCCCACTGCAACTGAACCTGGGGTGTCGGTAGTGGTGTCGGTTGGTCGCTCCGTCGATGCGTCTAACCGCTCCACGGCGGCAAGGGTGTGCTTTGGGGCAAGATGGCTGTAGCGCACTGTCATGGCGATAGTTTTGTGGCCCATTAGCTCTTGGACAGTTCGGATGTCCACTCCGGCCATGACAAGACGGCTAGCGAACGTGTGCCGAAGACAGTGCCAGCTAAATGCAGTCAACCCCGCTGCCTTTACGACACGCTCAAACCAGCGGCGAGGCTCGGTGGCCCCGCCGCAAACAAGCCCAGAGTCGTTCGCACGCTTCTCCAAAGATTCCAAGGCACGCAAAGCCGCCTTGTTCAACGGGACATGCCGAGTCGCACCGTTCTTGCTGCGCGGGATTGTGAGTATGCGCCGAGTAAACGACACATCTTCCCAGCGGAGTCTATATTGCTCGCTCATGCGCAATCCGGTGTGCAGCGAAAGCTCTAGTTCTGCAATCCGCTCCAGGCACGTAGCTTCGATAGCGGCCCGCAACCTTGTTTCTTCCTCTGGTGACAGGAACCGGATTCGCGCATTGTTTTCGAGACGATGCCGCACCGACCGAGCCGGGTTCTCTTTCACCTTACCGTTGCGGATTGCCAGCCGATAAGTCAGGGAAAGAAGGGCGCGGTAGCGGTTGGTTGTGGCCGGAGACCAATCTCGTTGCTCGAAACGTCGTTCTATGTCCTGAACCATGATGCCTTCGGCTGGGTATTCACGGAACCAGCCGAGCAACGTCTCCATCCGATACACGTCATCGCCATAGCTAAGCTTGTTCGCCTTAGAGTAAGCCAAGGCGTCTTTTGCAATCTCGCCAAAAGTTATCGTCGGGCGGCGGAGCGTCTCAGGAAGCTTTCGACCTTCGCGGGCTTCCGTTCTGCGCTTTTCCACCAGCTTTATAGCGATGCTCTTGCTCCCAGCTACCTCACGGCGAAAGCGTCCGTTGCTGTCGTTATACCGAATCCACCATTCGCTGGAGCCCGGCACTTTCTCGTAAACTCCACGCGGATTGCGCTTTTTATCTTTAGCCTTCATCGCTGTGGCAACTGAAATCTCATTTTGCATGGCGATTTCCTTCCTTCGGCGGCCTTCCACCAAGCTTACCGTTCTGCCGCGATGTCCTCGCCTTGCGACGTGAGCGCGCTGAGCCAAGACAGGAGGGGCAAAAGCAAACCAATTTCACGTTGTGGATTGGGCATCGCATCGGCCATGTATAAACCTAACACGTTAGGTTTGTCAAGGACGTTTTCAGTATCCGCTTGTCCGCGTTCTGCGTCTCATTTGGGACTGAACCGACGCGCACAAAAATGCATTGACTCGCAGGCATTGCGCTTGTCAGCGTAGCGGAGCCAACCGTGGCGGTACGGGGGACATAAGTGGAGACGGATGTCAAAGATGAAACGAATCAGACGATTGTCGAAATTAAACGCAAGCTACAAGCAACCCCCGGCATCGACGCAGACCTGAAGCCAATCGTGAAGGCGGGCTTAGACCGGGACTCTCTGCTCGACTTGCTTGTTCAGGCTGTAATGCCTACGCCGGCGCTATCCGTGACCGACAGGATTCGCAAAAAACAGCAAGAGCTAAGAAGCGTTGCCATGCAGGTCACGACCGTCGCACGCCATGCTGAGCGAATGGCCAACGACCCTTCCAGCTATATCGAGTTTTTTTCTCCTTTCCGCACGGCGGAATTCAAGCGCCACAGGGATGAGGGGACTAAACGAAGAGCGGCTAGGTGGCCGTTTAAAGAAATGCGCGATTATGCCAACTGGGCGGAGAATGAAGCGCGCAACTTCGGGGAGCTACTGCGCCGGAACGCGCCGGCAGAACACCGCGTCGGCATCTTCTTCGTACTTTCGCAGGTGTACTTGAAGACCGGTGAAATCCACGCAGTCCGGTTGGCCCGTCTGCTGACAGATGCCTCTCATGCGACCGGCAAGAACGAGATGTTCAGCGCCGGTCGTCTCACCAAAATGTTCGAGCGTCACGTGTTCAGCCCTCCCCAGAAGAAGCGTAAGAAACGTTAGGACATTTCGACCCCCCTGATTTTCTCGCGAGTTGTCCATTCGGAGGCGTGCGCGTCGGCCTATATTCGCTGCGCGCAGGAGGATGTATGGACAAGATTCTTTGCTCAAAACGGGAGGCTGCCGAGATTTTGGGTGTCAGCGTCCGAACAATCGAAAACCTGATTGTTCGAAAGCTTCTCATTTCCCGACAAGTTGGCCGCCGACGCTTGATTCCTTATGCCGCGCTGGTTCAAGTCGCTCGACGCGATACGCCCATAATCACGGGGGGCCAACGTGAGGGAATGGTACCGGAGAAGCAGCAGTGAGCACCATCGGTGTGGCCGCTGCTCTTACCGCCGAGCACGCCGAGCACCTCGCTCAGTTCCGCATTCCAACCGAAATGCTCGAAACTGCGGGCGTTCGGTCAGTCAGTGACTTCGAAGCACGCGACATGTTCGGAATCCATGGGCATAGCGGTGCCGACCTCGCTGGAATATCGTTTCCTTACTTGTCGCCAATCACCGGCAAGCGTGTCGGAGGCCGTATTCGGCTGGATTATCCGCTGCCTGAGGGTGCCAGGTACCTCAGCGAATCGGGCTGTCGTCATCTGTTTTTTCCACCATTCCCGAAAGAATGGCTGGCTGATACCGGCGTGCAAGTAATCATCGTTGAGGCAGAGAAATCCGGCCTTGCTGTCCAAGCGCTTGCTGCTCGCGTGAGACGACCGATGCTGGTAATCGGTATCGGTGGTTGTTGGGGTTGGCGACGAAAAATTGGCAACAAAGACCTACCCGAAGGTGGCAGTGAACCAGAAACTGGTCCATGTAAGGATTTCGACTTAATTGTCTGGCACGGACGCACCGTATTCCTCACGTTCGATAGCAACGCGGCAACGAATTCATCTGTGCAACACGCACGTCGCCTTCTTGCAAGAGAGTTACGACAACGCGGGGCCACGGTCCAGGTCGCAGAAGTGCCGGCCATCGAGAATGTCAACGGTCCCGATGACCTGATTGCGCTTCGCGGAGATGACGCAATGCTTGCCGTACTAGATTCCGCAACCGCAGCCCAGTGTGACGTCATAAGACTTGAACCCGGGAAGCTCCCCAGTGCCATTGACGACGCAGAAAAAATTCTATTGTGCCATTCCGAGCGGCTGCAAATTTTTCAACGCGCAGGCGAATTGGTAAGAGCCTTCACTTTGCCTGAGCCTCGCCAGGGAGGAGGATTGCAACGTCCCAAGGGCACTTTGCAATTGGAGCCGCTGAGCAGTGTAGCGCTAACCGAAATCTTCGACCGCACCGTGGAATGGAGACGAATCGGCAAGAGCGGCGAAGAATGGACTGTGGACTGCCCTGCCAGGCTTGCCACGGCGTATCTGTCGCGTACCGGCTCTTGGCGTGTTCCTGTACTAGAGGGAATCATTTCCGCACCGATTATGCGGCAGGATGGCACGATTCTCTTGAAACCTGGTTATGATGCAGATACTGGTTTGCTTTTTGTCACCCGCGAAGAGTGGCCTACGGTTCCAGAGTGTCCCACGCGCGCCGACGCCCAGGCTGCATTGAAAATTCTGCTTACGCCATTCTCAGAGTTCCCATTTGTTGCGAGAGAGGACGTCGCGGTTCATATCGCCGGTATCTTAACTGCCGTCCAACGTCGTTTACTAGGGCCATGCCCCATCTTCGGTTACACCGCACCTGCGCCGAGAAGCGGCAAATCTCTGCTTGCTGAATCTATTGCCATCATCGCGACAGGTAGGCCCGCGCCAGCCACCACTATTTCTGGCGAGCGCGAGGAGGTCCGGAAGGTCATCACTTCGGCGCTGCGAGAGGGCCAATCGGTCATCAATCTCGATAACCTTTCAGCGCCGCTATCGTCACCGGAGCTTTGCATTGCCCTCACTCAACACGAATACCAGGACCGCGTGTTGGGCGAGTCAAGGATGCTGCGATTGCCCACAAACACATTCTGGACAACAACGGGCAACAACTTGCGGTTTCGGGGAGACTTGTCGTGTCGCGCGCTGATATGTCGCATCGACGCAGGAATGGAATCTCCGGAAACCCGGACGTTTAGCCGCCCACAACTTCCAGAATTCTTAAAAAACAACCGTCGCGCACTCGTTATTTCAGGGCTAACGATTCTTCGGGCGTATCACGTCGCCGGACGTCCCGCGCAAAATATTCCAGTTTGGGGAGGCTTCGATGACTGGTCTGCACATATTCGGCAGCCACTTGTGTGGCTTGGCTTGGCCGACCCGTGCAAGACTCGCGAATTTGTTCTTGCCGATGACCCGGAAGTTGAGGAATCAAGCGCAGTTCTCGCTGCATTGTGTGATGTGTACGCTGGTGAATTTACCGTGAAGGACGTCGTTGACCGGTGTGGTTTCGATGTCGATTTGAGAGGTTCCATAATGACCGTTGCCGCAGGGCACAAGGAGCCGCAACAGATTGACTCCCGGCGCTTGGGTGGGTGGCTTCGGCGTGTACGTGACCGCATTTTCGGCGGATTGAGGCTCCGCGTTTCCAGAAAGGTATCGGGTGTAGCTTGCTGGGAGATAAGAAAGGTTCCGGCCGGTGGTGATGGGGGTTTTGGTGGTCATGTTTCGGTCGTTGAAAACGCAATTGAGCCTGCGGACGGCGCTGAAAGCCGCGAAATTGATTCGGAACAAAGGGAATCTGACCCCCATGACCCCTATAACCACCTACACGGCCTGGATGAAATCGCTATATAAGCGCCGCGACTGCCATTCTGCAGGAACAGTTGTGTCGCATCGCGCTCCGGGAGCATGAGGGTTCGTGTTCCATGGCGATTTGCCCATCTGCCATGGTGCACTGTCGGCGCACCAATCCCTGGTTAATTTCCCGTAAAATTGCCGTTTGGATGCCGAAATCGCACTTAAACCCGACCATTCGACCAATTCACGGCGGCCGTCGTAGTTTACGTATTCGCGCTCTGCACCACTTACGCGATTCTTCCAAAAACCACGGAAAGCTGAGTTGGGAGAGATTTCGTTTCGGTGGCATACAAGGGCCATTCTGACTCTGATTGGAGCGTTTTACACGTTAAACCGCGTCGGCGCGGCTCGGAATGGCCATAACGTGCGCTTTTGCACTAACGGTCTGTGCGTGGAGATTGGGACGTTTCTTGCGCAGTCTGTCGGCTTTTTTTGCCAGGCGCTGGAACAACTTGGTTGAAGCCCGGCTCGCTAACAATTTCTGCCGGAGAGTTCCAGTTGCCAGCGCCTTATTGAATTGCTCGGCCGGTAGTTTTAGCAGCCAATCTATCCTTTTATCGTGCTTTTGAGCGCTTTCATACGTCAGATAATGACACTGTCGGCAGCCAAATAATCTTTCGCGAGGCGTCGAGTAAAGAACTCTAACGCGCCGTTTGCACGGATAACCATCTCTTATGAGCGAGCACTTGAACCACCTGCGAAATCCACCAAAATGGCATTCTGATGTGGTTATCTGTGCGCTTTGATGCTCGATTCGCGCTGGAGTGGAAAGCGTGCTGGGCACTCGATGGTAGAAATGAATTGCCAAAGTTCCCGTGTTATCTGGAAAAACCCGAAACTTTATACTCCTTATCGGTTTTCCGAGGCCATCGTGCCAGATGTAAGAGCAAGTGATTCCGCGTGCAGTTTCGAATGCGCCGGCGCGAACAAGATTACCAATCTCGACCGCGTAGCACTGCTCCACGGTTAATCGGTTTGTACGTCGGCGGCTCATGGGAGATTTCGCCTTCCGTATTCCTAAACTATTTACACTTTTGAATTAGGGTCATGTCCAGGAGAAAAGGCGCGAGAAGCGTCAGAGTGGCTGTTTAGCGCAGAAAGTGCCTGGATGGGTTGTGCCATCATCCGTGCAAAATGATGCTTCTGGCGTTGCGTTGCACGGGAGGCCAAGTTGCCGCGCAAAACATCGTTAAGAGGACCAGACGGTCATTGAAGCATGGGTTATCGTGCCTCTGCGGGCGATTCCAGAGTCTTGGAATGGATTCGGGTCAAACCTGGTGAAGCGCGCCTGGACTGCTGGGCCACAATACCGCGCCAAGTGTCAAAAATGCGAGCTAGAGCCACTTAGAGCGGGCAAAATAACAGTTTTGGCGGTATGGGGATACTTTTTTCTGGCAGCACGATTCATTGCTCGAAGTATTGGACGTCACTTACATTTTCCTTACTTACCGTGGTCGGCCTTCCTCCACGGGGGCGAAGGCCGCGAGCCCACGTACACACGAGATAGTCAGAATCGGATTCAAGTATGACCATCACAATTCCAAGCCCATGCTCGGTCGGTCTCCCGACAGTTGCCAAAACTGTCGTTCGTGTATCTGGGTCCAAGTAGGCGATGCTGCGAATTCGTTTTTCCGTTTCGAGCGCATCGTAGTGCTTTCTCGCAGCCTGGTATGCGTTCTCGGATTTTTCAGGCGATTTGGCGGCCGGAACAAAGAATTTCATTGGTCGATACACCCTACCACGGTTGTTCCTTTTGGGCCGGTCCGGAAATACCTCCCTGACCTGCGCCCACAGCTTCGGTCCTTCACGACAATCGGGGGTCGGACGTGCGAAGACCGCTGAAATCCCCGTTTCCGCGTTTACCAAGCACTAGCAGAAAGGGCCTGGAGCGGTATGCTTCTTGATTTCGTGTGATTCATAATTACTCCGTTTTCTTCACGGGATGCTCATCATCCAGGTCAGGAGTCGAGGAACTTGGGGGTCGAGGAAAGATGAGGGGAGGCGGCCCGTGTAAGTCCCGATATGCCGGGACTTTTTCAAGAACAGCCGCCACCGAAAGTATCGCTCCGAACCCGGCGCATACGGTCACCGGAATGAAGCCGAGCTTAAAGTGCCAAGCGGCAAACGCTGCATACAGAAGGTATGGGCCGAGCACAAATTTGGGAACCTTTTTCGGAAGCCAGTCCTCCCAAGGAAGAAACCACGTCGCAATCACCGGGAGTAACGGTATAACTGGAATAAGGATGAGTACGTCGAGAGTGGTCACTTTTGATTCGAGTCCCTTTCCCCTTGAGCATAACCGCGCCGCTCGGTTTCCCGCCCCATTTAATCAGGGTAACTTCTGGGTTATCGGAAATCACTTGAATCCACTGGATAGCCTTATCGAACGCGCGAAGAGCACCCTGCCTTCGTTCACTCCTAACCGAGAACGCGCATCCGGTAAAGCGCTAGCGTTACTCAGAAATTGGCCACTTGTGGGGCGCACGACCATTTGTGATGCTGTTGTACTATCTCTTTGGACATGACAGAACTCAACCCAGGGCGCTGTGAACACTGCAACAAGACCTTTGGCTACCAGTTGTATCATTCTGGCTTTGGCGATTGCTCCTACGCCTATTGTGACAAATGCGGAATGACGGCAGTTCTTTCGTACTGGAGTAAGCAAATGCCTAAGATGCCGTCTGATTGTCCACGGCATCAGGAAATTTGCGCAGAGTTAGAGCAATATTTAGAGCCGTGCTCTTGCCGTGGCGTATTTAAAAAAGGCTCGTCTCCGCGTTGCCCACATTGCAATATACCTCTGTCGGCGCAGGTTGCCACTCATTACATTGAGGCAAATGCGCTGGGTACGAAAAAAGGGTGGCGATGGCAAGGTAACTGGCACGAAACCTATTGCATCGTCCTTGAGAAGAGAGAAGTTCAAGACAATTTCAAGCCCAAGTGAATCCCTTCCAAGACCGTCAAGTCCTGATAAGCACTGACTGCGTCTTCGACGCGCCACTGGTGCCAGGAGACAAACAACTTACGCGCGCTTGCGGGCTGCTGACGTGGAAGGGGGATTATTTTAACCAGTCCGGAAGCTCGCCGGATTGAAGTTTCAATGGGCCATATTCCGTTACCATAAAAGCGGTCCGGTCCGGAACCACAGAGACTGAGAAGAAACAGACACCCTTGGCGTTCTGGTCGGTGGTAGCCGCGTAATAAAACTTCCTCATCGGACTTTTGCGTCCGTCTAGGTAAATTTTGAAGCCGGTTTCATCGTGCTTGAATTCGCTATCGAGCGGCCGACCACAATAATCGAACAGCTTCTTTATTTGCGCCTCAGCCTGTGTGCGCCCAAGCGCGTTAGCAAAATCCGGCTCCATCAGGCTCACAGCACTATTAACGTTATTCGCCACTAAGTCAGCCATGAATGAGTCGCTAACCTTTCGGGCGGCTGCATAGTCGGTCTCTCGACCATTCGGCATCGTGGCGCACCCTGTACACAGCAACATGATTGAGGTGACGACAACTGTAATGTTTCTCATAACGCGGGACGATACATCACTTGAGGCAATTGCTGCTTCCTTATTCGTTTTCTCAGTGCCCGATAAGTTCTATAACGGTAGTCATCAGGCACTAGCAAAGCCCATTCCCAAATAGTAGCCTGTCGCCGATGGAGGATTGACCTGACAATGAATCGCAAGCTTCACCGCATCTCGATAGCACTGATTATGTCAATTGCTTTGAACTCCATATTGATGGCGATACCGTTCTTTGTGGCCCCTGAAAAGCTTCAGTCGTTGGCAATCGGGAAAATTGTGAGTGTCTTGGGAAGGCCTGGCGGTGCCTTCACTGAGTGGCTGTTACCGGGACACGACATGCCGCAAGTTATTATGGTAATAGTGTTTTCATTGGTGTTCTACGCGGTCTTGGCGTGGCTCGTGCTGAGGTTGATATTCTGGAGGGGCAGAGGGATGACGAACGCGACCTCAAATCCCGAAGCTTTTCTGAACCAACGGAAGAAATAGCTCGGCAACGTCAGGTTCCAATTGTGCCGCGCAGCTTCACCGAGACCAAATATTACATCAGGTTTCAGAGTGAGTTCCGGTAAGTCGCCCGACCGGACGTGCCGGGCTTCGGCGTTAACTAGGCACCAGACGCCTGACACGCTCCAACAGTTGCTCGGGTAAGCAACCGAAATTCCGCGCAATCTCAGGGTCCCTAACCGTGTCATGCAATGCTTCGCCCATCATTGCAAGAACATCGTGGAAGTCCTCTGGAAGTTGTCGTGCCCCCCAGTCCCGCTCCCATCCTTGGCTGAGAGCAAAGAACACGTCCACTGCCCAACAGTTTGCGTTCGTGCGGCCGTCAACAGCCAAGAACTCCAGCAAGTCCTCCAAGCCCACCTTAAGCTCGGCCTCATTCAGAGGTTCCGAGAGAGCTTGGAGATACACGGCGTGAAGTAATGGACGCAATCTCGGAGAAACGGGTTCTCCATCGCGGGAAACTGCAACGGCCATCCAGGCTTCACTGAAGCCAGGCATAAATTCACTCTCGTAGGGCAAGGATAGCGTCAATAGGGCTCGCGAGGCAACGGAGCCGCCCAAGTCCTGGATAAGTCGCCTTATCGGAAACCACTTGAATCCACATGGACGGTCGCCGCGTTTACCGACGACGCTTATGTTACGGTCGGATGCTTGACGAGGAGGGGCTATGCGTCCGAAAACCGATGGTATTCTTGAAACCTCATTGTATGTGAGCGATGTGCCCCGCTCCGTGCGTTTCTACGAGGAGACTATTGGGTTCCGCGTCATCAGCGAGTTCGGCGAGCGCGGTTGCGCGATGCAGGCAGGTCCACATCAGGTGCTACTGCTGTTCAAGAAGGGAGCCTCGTGGGCAATGCAATCGCGTCACGACGGGGACGGCGAATTACACGTCGCGTTTGCCATTCCTGCTGACGAACTGGCGAACTGGGAATCGTGGCTCCAAACGAGAGGAATCGGAGTGGAAGAAAAGCGCAAGTGGGAATTGGGAGGCTGGAGCCTCTACTTTCGAGACCCCGACCGTCATTTAATCGAACTGGCTACGCCGGGCGTTTGGGCGGTGTATTGAAAAGAGACGTCCGATAAAGCTCAACGCATTGCACCTACGGATGATGTGCAGCCTCGGGATTTTGAGTGGGAGGTGCTTGTCGCCCATTCGGATTCTTCGATTGTTTATTCACGAACGGGTCAATCCAGAAGCCAAATTGGGCACATCCTTTGTCTGCCACATCAACCGTTGTCGGCTTCAGTAGGGGTTCGGTATGGACTTCGCCATCCGCGTTTAACAAAACCGTATAGCGGCCTGGCGGTAGGCCGGAGAGCTTGAACTTTCCGTGACTATCAACGGTCGTCTCATAATCCTGGCTTGTCCCATGAATTTCGACCTTGTCACCAACGTCTGGAATTGCCCGTCGTACCGCCATGATTCTTGGATTCTCTGGGCTTGTGTATCGAAATGCCGTTCCATGAATGGTGGCTCCATGCGGAGCCGTCGGAAGTCCACGGAGGTATTTCAAGTCTTCGGCGGCATCCTTCGCCCATTTGGTCGAAGAGGAGATGCTCACATACACCTCGCCGTCCGGCAGTCGTCGTCCGTAGACGAGGTATTTGTGCCCTTTTGAAAAGGGATAGCCGCATAGGTCACCACCGGAAGTTACGGTCACAACTTTTTCCGACACGCCTATGAATGATTCATCCACTTGGAACGTGACCTGCAATCTCAAGGTGTGTTCATTTTTCCCGTCGAGAATGATGGGAACATCCTCCTCGCGCACATCGGTTGCAAGACCGAGGAAAACCGCCGAAATGTTCGTCTGCCAGGCGTTCTGACACGCTGGGGTTTCCCAGTTAGATTCGCCTTCGCAGGAGTGCTCTTCCGTCTTAATCTGAATTTGCGAATTCCCAATGGGTACAAGAGACAGCAGGACGGCTGTTGTGGTGAGGGCAAAGAAAACCCGCATAGCGGTTCCTCCTTACCTGGAACCCGACGGAATCTAAAGCAGGCTATCACACTGTCGGCACTCCTTTTGGGCCGGTCTGGAATTACGTCCCCCTTCCCATGGCTTTGACCTTCACGACATCGGGGGTCGGACGTGCGAAAACCATTGAATCCACATGGATGGTAAGCGCGTTATCACGAGTTGACGAAGATTGATGAACCCGGACAGAGGATTGAGTTAAATTTGCGAAATGAATCGACTCTTGAGACTGGTTGCACTTGTCGCACTGTTTTGTTTTCCAATGAGAATCGAGGCGCAGTATCAGCTGATTGAGCTTGCGGATGTTCAGTTGGCAAAGTCTCTAGGCGCAACGATACAAGACCCTACTGGTGCCCCAGTGCCGAAGGCAGTGGTGCAGGAATTTAGCGCGGATTGGAAAACAGTTTTGCGTTCAGGCTCGACTGACACTCACGGAAGGTTTTCATTTACTCCAGCGCCGGGCAGGACAATCTATTTTATTCAGATTTCCGCACCGGGGTTTGACCCGCTGCGTTTCCGTCTACGGGTAGACACCAGGCGCGGAGCCAGCCTCAAACAAACTGAAGCTAACAGTCGCGACCTGACATGCTGGCGTTTCGACTGTTCATGTTGAGGCAGAGCCATTGTGCCTGGTCGCGTCATCGGAAACTTAAATCCACGTGGACGATTAGCGCGTTTACCGGCACTGACTCAAACTGCTGAGTGAAACCCTCGTCTTTACAAACCACCGCTGTCGGGACCATCATACGTGCGTCGTAGAATCAACCCCGACCCGTTCACCTCGTTATCTGTACACAACAATATTCTTTGTCAACCCACAAAAAGAAAAGGAAGGTGCTTATGAAATGGTCAGTGGGAATGAGACTCGTATTGGCGACTGTTGCCACACTTTTCCTAATAGCACGAGCGCCTGCCGCGAAGGCGCAAGAGAAAAAACCAAACATTGTTGTCATCATGGGTGACGACATTGGAATCTGGAATATCGGTGCCTACCACCACGGGATGATGTCCGGGCGCACGCCGAACCTCGACAAACTGGCCGCAGAAGGCATGTTGTTCACTGACTACTATGCTGAGGCAAGCTGCACGGCGGGTCGTGCGGCCTTCATCACCGGTGAACTTCCGATTCGCACGGGCATGACCACGGTAGGTCAAGCGGGCGCTACACTCGGACTGCCCGCAGAGGCCGCGACCCTTGCCACTGTCCTCAAATCCATGGGCTACGCCACGGGTCAGTTCGGAAAGAACCACCTTGGCGACCTCAATGAGTTCCTTCCAACCGTGCATGGCTTCGATGAGTTCTTTGGCTACCTCTACCATCTCGATGCGATGGAAGACCCCGCCCACCCCGGTTACCCGCAAGAGTTGTTGAACGAAGTCGGCCCGCGCAACATGGTTCATTCGTGGGCAACGAATACAGACGACCCCACGGTGATGCCTCGTTGGGGCAAGGTCGGCAAGCAGAAGATTGAGGATGCTGGCACGCTCTATCCCAAACGGATGGAGACCGTCGACGACGAGATTCTCGACCTGTCAATCAAGTTCATCGACAAAGCCCACAAAGACGGCAAGCCTTTCTTCCTTTGGCTGAACCCGACGCGCATGCATATCGTCACCCACCTGTCCGCAAAATACGAAGCGATGCGAAACTCGAAGAATGGGTGGACCATTCACGAAGCAGGCATGGCTCAATTGGACGACATCGTAGGTGCCGTAATGCAGAAGCTTAAGGACATGGGTGTGGACGAAAACACCATCGTCATGTTCACCACCGACAACGGGACCGAGAACTTCACTTGGCCGGATGGTGGACAGACTCCGTTCTATGGCGGCAAAGGCACTGGCTATGAAGGCGGCTTCCGTTGTCCCGCGTTGATTCGCTGGCCCGGCCACGTCCCTGCAGGAAAGATAGAGAACGGCATCATCTCTGGACTCGACTGGTTCCCGACCTTCGTGGCAGCCGCTGGCGACCCGAACATCAAGGAAGAACTGATGAAGGGTAAGCAGATGGGCGACCGGACCTACAAGAACTATTTGGATGCCTATAATCAGTTGGACATGATTACCGGAAGAGGTCCGTCAGCTCGCCACGAAGTCTACTACTTCGCGGAAAGCAACCTCGCTGCGGTAAGAATCGACGACTTCAAGTATCAGTTCATTACTCAGCCCGACGGTTGGACAGGTGCCAAGGTGCATCCCGACACGCCGACTCTCTGCAACCTCCGCTTGGACCCCTTCGAGCGCACGCTCTGGCCGGGAGAGGGAACTATGAAAGGGTCGCAGCAGTATTTCAGTTGGTTCCAGTATGAGTTTTGGCGTTATGTGTTCGTCCAACAGGAGGTGGCAAAGTTAGCGAAGACCGCTTTGGAGTATCCACCCATGCAGAAGGGCGCAAGCTTCAATCTCGATGCCGTGAAAGAAAAAATCGCGGAAGCCATGAGGGCCCAACAACAGTAATTGAACTATTCACACGGAGGGCGGCTCGCAAGGGTCGCCTTCTTTTTATTCGGCTCAGGGCAATGCGAGCGTAATTCCGGCCACTCTGAGAGGCTCAACTCCTGGTTAGTTCGCGTAACCGGAACTGAGAACCACGCGCGCGGTTTGCGCGTAAATCGGAACCTGGCTGCTGGAGTCTCATTTGGGACGAAACGCTTGTTCGAGATACAGCAAGCGGAAAAAATAAGAATCCTGGAAACCATTTTGGCTCTGCGAACGGGACTCCTTGTGGCCCGCACGCAGATATGATTCCCTACCTCTTCGCAGCACTCTGGCGTTCACGTATCCGGAATCAAACAAAACCACTTCTCCGGTAAGGGCAGCGTTAATCAGGCAGTGGCCAGTCTTTCAGGAGCGTTTCGAGTGTTTCAAGGCGAGCGTCCCTCAAAAAGTCGTCGCCCTCCATGAGCGCCTTGTGACATCGGGCCGCGATTCCTTCGCAAGCCCGAGCTCACCTTGATTTTTTGCGACCTTTGCCAAGCCGTATAGTGCGCGGGGATTCTCCGGACTGAAAGCTAGGGATTCTTGGTAATAGTGTTTCACCAGTTCTGTTTTGCCCAGGAAGCTTGAGATTATGGCGGCACGATGATTGAGGGCGACTACCCACGGGTTCTCGTGCTCGCTGATAGCCAGTGCAATCGCGTCATCCAATAGTCGCAGAGCTCTGTCGCCATCGTCTCGCCACAATCTAACGCTCGCGGTCATTGCATCTCTGTAACGGTGCCAAGGCTGATAATCGTTGCTATCTGGCATTCGTTGAGCGGCTCCGACCGAGATTCTTGCAACTATTTCTTGTTTTTCTCCCTGGTTGACGCCGGTGGATGTTTTGGGCTCTGGCTGGCCTGAGCTATCGGGAGAATTGAAGCGATTGCGCGAAGTGGAGCCGAAGACCCTCGGCCAACGCATCGCTCGCAGTAGGCTGCGAGCACTTCCTGGTTGCTGGGATAGTTTTCGTGCATGGCAACTTGCCCCTCACCAGGGAATCTTCATTTCGATTTCGCGGGCCAGCGCCCACAGCTCTTGCCTGAATGCCGGACTGCGCAAGTGGCGTTCTACCTCTCGCTGCGCTTCCTTCCAAGCATCCGAGATTTCCTGCGAGTCCAGCGAGGGCGTGACGTATCTACAGAACTCGTCGTAATCACTGGCGTCCTCGTCCTCCGCCCACAGGTGGGGACACAGGATTCGTTTGACCACACTGCCAGCACAAAGCCATCGCGCTATTGCAGGAGATTCGACCGTGATGCCAGGTGTTGGAAACACTAGCTCCACGCCGGCTGCGCCGAATTCGCCGGGCCTGTCAGGATGCTCCAGTGGGCCATGATATTTTTCTCCGACCGCTCCGGCTCGCCTTCCGTACAGAACGTGCCCGGCCTCGTGCAATGCCACGGCTAGGCGGATGCGGGGCTCCTTCATCAGCTCGCGTATTTCGTCTACGGTCATGGAGCCTCCGAGGGCGTGCGCTGGCAGGCAGCCTACGTCGGGTGTTACCATATTTCTGCGGCCGGAAGTTTTCTTGCCGTCCAACCCGACCTATTGACCAGGATGGTTCTGGCCTCAATCCACATGTCGGATTCATGGGCAATTCGGAGCCTGGATGTCGTGCGTCTCGATTGGTCGGGGCTTTTCATTGTTCATTGTTCTGTAGAGTTAGTTAGATACGATTCCAAGTATTCTTTATCACACAGCGATATCTGGAAGATTTTCTCCTCGTCCATGAGCCGCTGCATTTCTCGCCTCGGTGCGGCATTGGGGTCAATTATCTTTCGCTCCAGATATTTGCGAGATTCATACACTAAGGTATCGGCAACCTGTAACGGTATGAACCTTTTCTTGTCGTCAAATACGATGCTCCCGACCTGTGAGTGATACTCACACGCCGCACTGGCGAGATTTGCGTGGACTTTCAACATCTCCGCTTCGAATTCTTGATGGCGGTCAAAAATGAAGGCCACTAGCTCCTTAGACTTTATGACCTCCTTTTCGGCTTTTAGCATTGTGAGCATCGCAATATGCCCACATATGTAGTAAGGAGTGCCGCCAAACTTCTTTAGCTTTTCTGGCGTATTGGCTGCCTGACTGAATTCTTGGAGTGGAACACCTATCGCCAAACCAGAAGCAATTCCCCGAGTGATGACCTGAAAAAAATCGTCTCGCACTCCTTCTAGAAGACGATATTGCTCTGAAGTACTCGGGTTTTCCCCACTCCTGAATGGCTCCTTGTTAAACTCTCCGCGCGCAAATTCGGCTTCGCTCGCACGGTAGTATTTGATTTCATATTTTTCCAAAAGCTCCTTCCAAGGCCATTCGATTTTTGACCATTGCTCGTGGCGGCCAATCATGCCTCCAATAACGAGAATCTTTTTTTGATACTGGTCCCAGCTTTCGTCAAAGTATGTCTTGAACACAGCGGCTACCCTGTCAGTACAGTCGGTCGGCCAGAGAGTATCGCACACGTCCGCCACGTGCTCACTTCTTTCCAGCCAGTAACCGCCACCCGTAGGGTCCACGGCCCAAGCAAACATCAGGATGCGCGGCTATCGGCATCCTGCTCGCCTTTCCTGGCAAGGGATGAGGCTGGCCGATAGTCTCATTTGGGACAGGGGATTCACCAGAAACAGCAAGCGAAAAAAATCAGCAACCGCACAAAATTTTTCTCGACGAAACCGGGGGTCCTTTTGGCCCGGTCGAAAAGCGGGACTCCCACCCCTTCCCGGCAACTCCACACCTCACCTTTGGTCGCAACTTTCCATCGGTTTGAGCGAATGCCCGACTGGTCAGACTCAGTTGGGCCTACCACTAGCTCGCCCGCTGTGTCCACCAGCCTTGTTGCGCTTGAGCAACTACAACGTTGCGCTGAAGCAACGACAGAATCAATCCAGCATGAAATGCTGATGGTCGAAGCGCTGGAATCAGCCCTCAACGCGGCCTCGAGCGATAACCGCTAGAACGCGACCAGGTTCACGGTCCCCCCTTCAGGTCTTCAGGAGTCCGAAAATGTTCGAAAATAACTGGCGAGACTTGTACAGACAGGCAATTCTTGAGCTTGACCCCGCCCTACTCAAGGTTCGCTTGCAAGCAGCCGAGGATGCGATTATGACGCGTGCGTTGGATGCCCGTGTTTCTCGAGAAGAGCGGAGGCAAATGGATGATGCGCTGTCCACTATACGCAGACTGAAAAAAGTGGACCGATAGCGGTTGCCCGTTCGTTGCATAACCGTTGCAGGAAACCGCCCGCCCCTGCTCGGTAAAACCCATAATTGCCGACTTCCGCGCTTTCGCTGGTGTCGGTAGTGGTGTCGGTTGGGGTTTCAATTCGATGCGTTTGGTTGCGCGGCAATGCGTAATGCGAATGTGGGAAACCTCTGTAAACACAGGCGATTTCGCTGTGCTGCGTTTTGATGCGGTTGGCTGCAAGAACTTCAAAACGGATTTTGAGTCCGGCGCGTCTGCCAGTTCCGCCACTCGAGCACTGCAGGCTCAACGAAGAGTAACACGCGGCGACGGTTCCACTCAACCGAGGTATAGGAAGAGGCAAAAACCGGCGGACCACCGGCGGCTACGATTCCTTGCGGGAATCTGCACGTGCGCCGAATTTTTGCGGCTCGACGACGGCGCGGAATACTCGCCCGCGACCGAGGATGTGTTCGCCCGACCGCGCTTCAACCTCGAATACCAGGAAGCGACCCTGGTGCTTTGCCAGACGCGACGTTGCGCGAACCGTCGCGCCTTCGGGCACAGCTTTCAGGTGGTCGACTTCAATGCGGGTGCCGACGGTGATCGCTCCGGGCGGCAGCTCCGGCAGCACGGATTCCGCCGCGGCAATTTCCATCATGCCAATCATGGCGGGAGTGGAAAGCACTGCGGGTAGCCCCGGATTGTATGCAGCGATCGTCCATTCGTGCGGCACCACGCGCTCGACTGCGCCTTCCAAGCCGAGACGTAGCTCGTGTCGATCCCCCGAGTGCGCAAACTTCTTCTTGGCGCGCTGTGTAGAAGCAGCACGCTTGCCGGTTTTCACCGAACGCGTCATTGAGAGGGTTCGCGAGTGGCAGTGGACGCCCCAGAGCGAGTGCAGCCGAGTGTGCGGGGGTCGAGAAAGCTGCGGGTGAATTCTGCGACCGTGATGCCGAGCTGATTCCATAGGCGGCGCTTCAGGCTCCGATAGTCCTGCGATCCGCTGAAAACATCGCGAATCAGATCGCGAAACGCGGGCGAGTAATTCAGCAGCTGTACCATGCGCGTAGTGATCGCACTACCCAGGAAATTGCCGCGGAAGATCTTTTTCGCGATGTTCGCGGCAAATTCCAGATCAGCGGAAAACGCGGCGCGCAGTTGTTCAGGATAGAGCTCCGGTTGGCCGGCCACGATCGCTTGCGCGAGCAAATCGCCCGAGCGCAGCGCGTAGTAAAGCCCTTCGCCGGTGATGGGGTCTACGGTGGCGGCTGCGTCGCCGGCCATGGCCCAGTTGCGTCCCATGATTTTGCGGCTGCGAATCGTTTTGGCTTGGGGCGAGGGAAGCACGTGGCTATAGAACTGAGCGCCTGTCCTGGGGATACGCTCTTCCTCGACGAAGGCATCGAGATGGCCGCGCAACATCTGGCTGGAGGTCTGGCCCATCTTGGCGCAGATGCCCACGGAAAGATGATCGGCGCGCGGGAAAGACCACAGATAGCCTTCGAATTGCTTGAGAAATTTCACTTTGATGATGTCTTCTTCGGTCGGAACGAAATAGCCGAGCGTCACTTCCAGATCTTTCGAGCCGAGCGCAGTGGTTTCAGGGAGCAGCTGATTTCGCGCGCCGGCCGCCAGCACAATAAAATCTGAAAAACGCTGCTCGCCCGAGGCTGTGAGCCGTACGCGTTGGCCGTTGGTGTTCACGTTGGTCACGCGAGAGCAAACGGCCGTGCATCCCGCGGCTACGGCACGATCGAGAAGCAAGCCATTCAGCACTTTTCGTGCGTAAATGACGATCGGATGGCTCATTTCGAATTGCGCGCGGTGTCCGCTGCTGGAGATCAGTTCCGCTTTGCGGACAATTTTCTTGGGCTGAGGAGAATCGAGCAGAAAAGGATAAGCCTCGATGGCTTTATGAGTCAGCCCGCCGCCGCAGGGTTTTTCCCATGCCAAACGCTCATCGTAAATTGTTACTTGAAAACCTGCACTGGCCAGACGCTCTCCGCAGAGCGCACCGGCAGGACCGCCCCCGACGATGGCTATTTCTTTCATGTCCCCTGCTGTGGTCCGGTTCAGGTTAGTGGGAAGACCGTGGCAATGAACCAGGCCGCGAGTATAGCACCAAATAATGCCGCCGAAGTCGCCGAGCCAGTACGCACCCGTAACGCATCGGTAGCAAGGCGTTGCAGTATGGAAAATAGCGCAAGATACACGAAAAGGATCACGATTAGCACCTGGCCATTGGCGAGCAGATAGTAGGCGAGCACACACGCGAGAAAGATTGCGAGGCGGAGCGACAGGAAAGTCGCGAAGCGGGTGACGCGCTTTTTGCCGTGGTGTGGCGGGCCCAGAACGACTTCCTCAGCGAACGCAAAAATCCATGTGATGGGAAGGATCGCAGCGAATCGCAGCCAGCGTGGGGCGTTCAACCACGCATCATCAATTTGCCAATTCAGCCACGCGCCGATCGCAAGGAAAGTCGCTAGGCCCAGGATTGCCGCCGCAGCGAGGCCCTTGCGGTCAAAAGTTGCGTACTCCATGGCGAAGCCGAAGTTCAAAATCAGGAGCAGGATTCCCACGATCAGCAGGAGCGATGCGAGATACGCTCCTGCGTAAAGATGCAGGAAGCGGAGCGGAACCCCCAGCGCTAGCAGCAACACGGCCGCCATCGAGAATGCGGCAACTTCGGTCAGTAACAGCCACGCGGATGGCCGCGTCCCGGGTGATTCGACTTGAGCGGGACCGGTCAGTTTCGCTACGACCGTTGCGGCCGCTGGAAACCACAACAGAATGCCAATCAAGCCGAATAGGCTGCCTGCGAGACGGCGGCGGCCGCTACCGAACGTCTCATAGGTGGCGAGATCGAGATTCAACGCGAGCGTATTGGAAGGGATATTCGGGAACAAGGCTCGCATGGCCCAAAGCTCGGCTTGGTGCGCGACACGATGATCCGAAAGCAGGCTGGTGTGCGTTGCATAGGGAACTGTCTCCAGGTCAAACGCGCGTTGCTGTGCGAAGTCCTCGCTCGAGGTGCGGGTCCCGCCGGCTGCAGCCAAAAGATTTTGCGCGGTGCGCTTCAGAATACCCATATCGGCGCTCGCGCTGAACACGAGCAGATTGGCGGGCATGCGTTGCGGCATGTTCATGGGAGCAGGTGAAATTGCAATCGTGGCTGCCAGTGGATCGCGATCGACCATGCGTATGGCGATCGCAGCGCCCATCGAGTGGCCGAGCAATATCGTGTTTTTGGGATCGATGGTTCCGCTGCGCACCAGCGATTCCACGACCGCAGTCGCGCATTTTTCAGCACGCGAGAAAGAGAACACGTCCCTGCTATCGCCGTGGCCTGGCAGGTCAACGGTATACGCGCGCAAGCCGTGGCCGGCAAAATCTTCCGCGAGATACATCATCAAACGGCGATTCGCCGAAAGGCCGTGCAGCAAGATGACGCTGCCGGCAGGCTTTACGTCGGGCGGAGGTTCGAGGATTGTCACCGGCGTGCGGCAGCCGCCCGCATCGAGCCACGTTTCTTGTTTTGGTAGTTCGCCCTGCCGGATCCATCGGTAGCCAAGCGCGACAACGAGGAGCCCGATGAGGGCGAGGATGACTTCCCAGCGCTTCATTGCGTGCTCCGCGGCGTTCGGAAGCGGCGTGGTAGAATGATATGTTTTCGATTTACCGCCGAGGCGGGCTGAGGAAGAGGCACTTGGCAATAGTCTCGCAATCTGAATTGATTCTCCAACGGCAAGAGTGGAAACGCAACGGCCAGCGCGTCGCGTGCGCGGCTGGGGTGTTTGATCTGCTGCATCCCGGGCACATTCGTTTGCTCGAGCAGGCCCGCGGGCTGGGAGAGGTTTTGGTGGTGGCGTTGCAAAGTGATCCGAGTGTTCCGTCGGGTGGCCGGCAGAGCTCCCAGGCGGCTGCGACTCCGAGCCGTGCTGATGGGCGAATCGCTGCAAGGCAGCCAATCACTCCTGCCACTGAGCGCGCTGAAGTCTTGAAAGCCCTCGCAGCTGTTGACTACGTCGTGGAATTTCACGAACCCACACCGCGCGAGTTCGTTGCTCGCCTTGTGCCAGACATCGTAGTGAAAGGCGGCGAACCCGGCTCGCAGGAAAGCGCGTTCCTCGACGACGAGGCTGTTAAAGCTGCGGGCGGGCAGGTCGTTCGCGTTGCGCTCGAGCCCGGCTATTCAACCTCCCTCTTGATCGAACGCATCACAAAACTGCACGCATGATTCTTCCCTTGGTCAGCGAGCTTCTGACCCGAGTGGCGCGCCAGCCGGTGGTCGAAGAAGCGCTTGAAGCGTTGCGGCGCACCGGCGGTGAAGTGCGTCTTGCCGGGCTGACCGATCCGGCGAAGGCTCTGCTGGCGCCGCTGGCGTTTGCCGAGCTGGGGCGGGCCACAGTCCTGCTGGTCGAAACGAACCAGCGCGCCGAGGCGATGCTGGAGCCCGTGCGCTATTTTTATCGCGCAATCACTGGCAAGCCGGGACGCCGCGTGGCGCACTTGCCCGCGCACGATGTTCTGCCGTACGAGAATCGCTCGCCGCACGCTGAAATATCGGAGGACCGCGCGGTCGCGTTGTGGCGATTTGCCACTGGCGATGCGGATTTGCTGATCGTGCCGGTACAGGCGGCGGTTTGGAGGATGTGCGATCGTGAATTTTATTCGCAGCTTGCGCGTACCATCACTCGCGACGAATCCATCGCGCACGAAGATCTGATTGAATTTCTCTCGAGTGCGGGCTACGACAAGCAAGTAACGTGCGAGATGCCTGGGCAGTACGCCGTGCGCGGCGGGATTATTGATATCTACTCACCGGAATCGTTGCAGCCGGTGCGCGTGGAACTTCTTGGCGACACTATCGAGTCGATCCGCGCGTTTGATCCGAACACACAGCGTTCGACGAATCCTGTGGAACGCGCCACACTGACGCCGCTCACCGAGTTTCCCCGGCATGCGGAAGTGTTGGAACGCGCCCGAGTGCAGAGCGTATCTGGGCGCGAAGATGATTCGGCGCCCGCTGCCTTTTATCCGGGCTGGGAATTTCGCCAAGTGTTGCGCGAAGATCGCAAGGCGACTCTGTTCGATTTGGCCGTTGAGCCGCTGATTATCGAGGACGAGCCCTCTTTGCTCGCGGTATCCATCGAAAAGTATCGAGCGCAGCTTTCCGAGGCGTTCGACGAGGCCGAAGACCCGCTCGCAGAACCGCCGGACAAGTTTATTTTCGATGACGAGGAGTGGAATCTGGCGTTGCAGATGGCGCCACGATTTGGGACTGAGCATCTGAGCATCGATGGTGGCGTGCTCACTCAAGCGCGCGGTGATAACGGTGGCGGGCTGAACGCCGCTGCTATAGAGCCACGGACTCGGACGCTCCAGACGCAGCCGACAGCTCGCTATCACGGAAACGTTGCGGCGTTCATTGCGGAAACGCGCGCGCGCATTGCGGCGGGCGAAAATGTGATGGTCTCCGCTGCGAGCACCGGCGAGTTGGAACGCTTCGCGGATATTTGCCATGAGTTCGATCTGCCGTACCGCATGGGCGAGCTGGAAGAGAATGCCACCGTCGCGCGACTAGCGGAAGAGGGAAGCACCGCGCCAGGCTCGGCGATTCTGCTGACCAAAGCTCCTCTCTCCGAGGGTGTGATCTTTCCCGATGCGAAGGTAGTGCTGTACGGCAACGCCGATCTGTTCGAGACGCTTCCGCCACCTTCGCAGCGTTCCCGTGCGCGGCCGAAGACCGCCAGTTTTTTCAGCGACTTCAGCGATCTGAAGCCGGGTGACCATGTCGTCCACGTGGACCACGGCATCGGCCAGTTCGAAGGACTGCGCCAAGTGGCGATCGAAGGCGCCAACGGCGAATTCATGCTGCTGCGTTATGCCGGCGACGCGAAGCTGTACGTCCCGCTGGCGCGCCTGGACCTGATACAGAAATACACGTCGCTGGGAGGAGTCGAACCCCCGCTCGACCGCCTGGGCACGACGGTATGGGAAGCACGCAAGACGCGCGTGAAAAAATCCGTCAGCGACATGGCGGAGCAGCTTTTGGCTTTGTACGCAGAGCGAAAAATGGCGACGGGACACGCGTTTCCCGCAGACTCGAACTGGACGCACGAGTTCGACGATGCCTTCGAGTTTGAGGAAACTCCCGACCAGCAGCGCGCGATCGAAGACGTGAAACGCGACATGGAATCAACTTTGCCGATGGACCGGTTGCTTTGCGGCGACGTGGGCTACGGCAAGACGGAAGTGGCGATGCGCGGAGCATTCAAAGCCATTGCCGATTCAAGGCAGGTCGCAGTGCTGGCCCCCACCACAGTGCTTGCGTTCCAGCATTATCAAACGTTCAAGCAGCGGTTCGCGGCTTTCCCCGTGCGTGTAGAAATGATCAGCCGGTTCCGCACGGAGAAGGAACAGAAGAAAGTTCTCGAGGAACTTGAGGCCGGCAAAGTGGACATTCTCATCGGCACGCATCGGGTGCTATCGAAGGACGTGAAATTCCAGGACCTCGGCCTGCTGGTGGTAGACGAGGAGCAACGCTTCGGCGTGGCGCATAAGGAACGGTTGAAGGAGATGCGCAAGAACGTGGACGTGCTGACAATGTCCGCGACGCCCATTCCTCGTACGCTGCACATGTCGCTGGTGGGTTTGCGCGACATGAGCGTGATCGAGACGCCGCCGAAAGACCGCTTGGCGATTCAGACGACCGTCGCGCCATTCAGCGAAACGCTGGTGCAGCGCGTGATCGAAGAAGAACTGGCGCGCGACGGCCAGGTATTTTTCGTTCACAACCGCGTGGAATCCATCGCTTCTCTCGCGTCCATGGTGAAACGCTTGGTACCGAAAGCGCGCGTGGTCGTCGGACACGGGCAAATGCGCGAGACAGAGCTCGAAAAAGTGATGCTGCAATTTATTCGCAACGAAGCCGATGTCCTGGTTTCGACTACCATCATCGAAAACGGCTTGGACATTCCGCGCGCGAACACGATTGTGATCAACCGCGCCGATCGCATGGGCCTCTCGGAGCTGTACCAGCTCCGGGGGCGCGTCGGGCGTTCGAATCAGCGTGCGTACGCGTATCTGTTGGTGCCGCCAGATACGACGTTAACTTCCATCGCGCGGCAGCGGCTGGCGGCGCTGAAAGAGTTCAGCGATCTCGGTGCGGGTTTTCGCATCGCAGCACTCGACCTGGAGTTGCGCGGAGCCGGGAATCTTCTTGGCCGCGAGCAGCATGGGCACATTGAAGCCGTAGGCTTCGACATGTATTGCCAAATGATGGAGCGCGCCGTCGCCGAGCGAAAAGGCGAGTCGGCGGTTCCGGAGAGGCGCGCCACACTCAACCTTGGGCAGGAAATCCGCATCCCACCTGAGTACATCGAGAGCGAGAATCTGCGCTTGCGGATATACAAGAGGATCGCGAGCGTGACGACCGAAGCGGAACGGGCAGAGGTTCGCCAGGAACTGGAGGATCGCTTCGGAGCTCCACCGCCGTCGGTGGAAAACTTGCTCGATTATGCCGTTCTAAAGGCGCTTGCAGAGAAGTTGCTGGTTGCGACGGTGGATCGCCGAGGAGATCAGGTGGCCATCAAGTTCTATGACGATACACCCCTGGGACCCGAGAGGCTGGTGAAGTTAATTCGCAAACGCAAAGGCATGCGGCTCGATCCGACGGGGATTCTGTGGCTCGAGTGGAAAGGCCAGCAGGGCGGTCCGATGGGTGCGACGAGAAACGTATTGCTCCAACTACAATCGTAGAGCTAAAATTCAGGACGAGTGAATCCAATGAAAAATCATATCCCGTTCCTTACCCGCAGTCTGGTTACGGCGATGGCAGTCGCCCAGCTATTGATTCCCGCCAGCGCGCACGCGCAAAACAAGGCGGCCGTGGTGGAAGAAATCATCGCCCGCGTGAATAACGACATCATTACCATGTCCGACTATCAAAAAGCCGATCAGCAACTGCGCGAGGAAGTCGCCCACGATTGCCAGGGCTGTCCCCCGGACAAAGTCCAAGGGCAATACAAAGACCAGCAGAAGGACTTGCTGCGCGGCCTGATTGATCAGTCACTACTGGTGCAGCGCGCGAAGGACATGGGCATTAGCGTCGAGACGGATCTGATTAAGCGGATCGACGAAGTTCGCAAGCAGAATGGCCTTAATAGCTTGGAAGAGCTGGAGAAGGCTGTGGAAGGTTCGGGAATCGCCTGGGAAGACTACAAGACCCAGATTCGCAATGGCCTGCTCACGCAGGAAGTGATGCGCAAGGAAGTCGGCTCGCGCATTAACATTGGCAACGAAGAAGTGAAAAAATATTACGACGAGCATCCGCAGGAATTTACGCGGCCCGAACAGGTGGAGCTTTCCGAAATTTTCCTGAGCACCGAAGGCAAGAGCCCGGAAGAAATTGAAGCGGTGCAAAAAAAGGCGGAGGATCTTCACAATCGGGTAGTAAAAGGCGACGAGTTCAGTGAAATCGCCAAGCGTTATTCCGAAGGCAGCACCGCGAAAGACCAAGGAGGAGAGTTGGGAGCCTTTACAAAGGGGAAACTGGATTCTAAGCTGGAAGACGTCGTTTTCAAAATGGAAAAAGGCCAGGTCACCGACGTAATCCAAGCTAAGACGGGATTCGAGATCCTGAAAGTCGACAATCACTACCAGTCTGGATTGCAGCCGTTAGACAAGGTTGAAAACGAAATCATGAACCGCTTGTATATGCAGAAAATGCAGCCCACCATGCGCGATTACCTGGCGCAACTGCGCCAAGAAAGCTATGTGATGGTGAAGCCTGGATACGTTGACAGCGCGGCTGTCCCCGGGGCCAGCGTGATTCAGGAAGTGCAGCCGACGCCGGACGCACCGACGAAGAAGAAGGAAAAGAAGAAGCTGCCGCTGCCAAAAGTCAACGGCCAATGAAATCTCATTACGTTTCCGACCTACAAGACGGGCAATTGGTCACAACCTTATTTTTGGTTTGCGAGAAAGGAGTCCGCACCTCGCAGCGTACCGGCAAATCCTGGCTGGAGCTTGCTCTGCGCGACCGCACCGGCTCGATTCCGGCGAAGATGTGGGACAACTTCGAGGCGATCACCAAGACGTTCGAGTGCGATGACGTCGTGCTGATTCGCGGGCGAGTGAAACTCTACAACGGCCAGAAGGAAATGACCCTCGAGCAGATCGTCCCGTCACTCGAACGAGATTACGAACTTTCCGATTTTCTCGCGCATACGAAATTCGACGTCGAAAAGCTGTATGCCGAACTACGGTTCGCGATCTCGGGCGCGAAGAATCCTTGGATCAAGCGCTTGCTGGAAGATGTGGTGAATGACCCAGCGATTGTGCCCAAGATGAAAAGGGCTCCCGCGGCGATGACCATGCATCACGCCTATATCGGCGGGCTACTGGAGCACGTCGTGAGTTTGATTGGTCTCGGCCGCAGCGTGACGACGCAATACCCCGAACTCGACGCCGATCTGCTGCTGGCCGGCATTGTGCTGCACGACATCGGCAAGATCGATGAGCTGAGCTACGCCCGCGGCACCGATTACACTACGCAGGGGCGGCTGCTCGGGCACATCACCATCGGGGCGCTTATGGTGCGCCAGAAAATCGAGGCCATTCCGCATTTTCCAGTGCCGCTGGCTGTATTGATCGAGCATATGATCTTGAGTCATCACGGAACGTACGAATTTGGCTCGCCGTCGCTGCCGCAAATCCGCGAAGCTGTCGCCCTGAATTTTCTGGACGACATGGATTCGAAAATGGCGGCGATGCGCGCGACGCTTGAGAAAGCGTCTGGAAGCGGAGAATGGACCGATAGAAACCCGGCGCTGCGCCGAGCGCTCTTGCGGACTGAGAAGTTTCTCGCCGGAGAAGACGCAGAACCGAGCGGCGATGACAGTATCGGCGGCGACAAGCGCGAAGAGCCGTCTCGTGCTGGTGGACAATGAGCAGCGCAAGATTTGCGATGAGTGTTTATGGCTGACGCGAGCGTACGCGTTTCTCCGCCGCGAAGAGCCGTGCTGGATCTGGCGCCGCTAGAGCTGGACTGCATGAACACGTTGTGGCCCATGGGCGAGGGCACCGTGCGCGAGATTCGCGACGGTTTGGCTCCCCGCCGGCCGCGCGCTTACACCACCATCATGACCATCATGGATCGACTCGCACGCAAAGGCGTCGTCGAGCGCCGTAAGGTAGGCCGTGCTTACATGTATCGCCCAAATTTGAGCGCGGAAGAGGCGCGCGCTCAGGCGCTAAGCCAGGTAGTGGACAATTTCTTTGGTGGTTCGAAAGAGGCGCTGATCGCGCAGCTCGGCCACGCGACGCCGGCGACGCGCGCGTTGGCGGCTTCTGCGACGTCGGGTGCCCCGTCCACCGACGGCGAGCCTGTGCCCGCACGAACGATCGCGAAGCGCACTGGAGATCTACTTCCGTAGCGCCCGCTATTTTGCTTCAGTACTTTGCGTCGAACGAGGATTGTTACGACATCATGTTTCCCGCTGAACTCAAAATTCGGAACACCGTAATCCAGCCGGCGACGATCCTTGCTCCGATGGCGGGCGTCACCGATACGGTATTTCGCCGTGTCATTCGGTCACTGGGCGCTTGTGGCTTGATCATGACCGAATTCACCAGCGCGGAAGGCCTCACACGCAATTCGGCGCGGACGCTTCATTATCTGTATTTCGACGATGACGAGCATCCCATCGCTGCACAGATTTTCGGATCCGATCCGGAAGTGATGGCCTCCGCCGCCGCATTGACCGAAGATCTGGGCTTCGATCAAGTAGACATCAATCTGGGCTGTCCGGTGAAAAAAGTAGTCAAGTGCGGCGGCTCGGGATTGTTGCGCGATCTGGTGCATTTGGAAAAACTTCTGCGTGCGGTGCGGGCCGCGGTGAAAATCCCGTTGACGATCAAGATTCGCTCCGGATGGGACGAAAATAATATCGTCGCGGTAGATGTGGCGTGCATGGCCGAGCAGGTTGGGATCGAAGCGATCGCCGTGCATCCTCGCACGCGAATGCAGGGTTACGCCGGGTCGGCGGATTGGAGCGTGATCCGCGCGGTGAAGCAAGCTGTCAAGATTCCGGTGATTGGCAATGGCGACGTCCGTACACCTCAGGACGCAGTGCGCATGATTGCAGAGACTGATTGCGATGCGGTGATGATCGGGCGCGCGGCTTCGTCAAACCCCTGGATCTTTCGGCAGATCGCGGACTACATCGCGACCGGACAATACGACGAGCCTACCGATGTGGATCGCTATCAACTGCTCTCTGGATATTTCCGCAGCTTAATCGCGGCCGAAATGCCCGACGCTGTCGGCAAAATGAAACAGTTCGCCAGCCTATTCACACATGGTGTGCGCAATGGCGCCGAACTGCGCTACGCGGTGCACCACTCGCATGCCAGCCCGGAAATCCTCGACAAAGTGGATGCATTCTTCTCAAACGTTGCCGCTTCGGCAGATTGAGTCCTCACATGGCTGAACTGCCCCTGTACCGCAGCGTGCCTCACCTCGGGCAAATCAAAGATTAAACACAGAGAGCAAAGAGAAAGACTCGAAGAGGGCAGGGAGAATCCTGTACGTGAACAGAATACTTGCCTCTCTCTGTGAATTCTGTGTTTCTGTTTTGATCTTTGCGGTCGAGTAAGGAACGGAACTCGGCGGCGCCTGCTTGTCGTCAAATCGGCGAGACGAAGCTCATTCTTCGCGGGTAATCAGGAGCTGCTTGTAGGCTTCACGGCGAGTGAGCCCGCGTTCGCGGGCCACTTGCTTCAGCGCAGCCTTGTTGTCCACGCCACGTTCGTTCATGATTTCCGTAACGCGCCGCGCCAATGGGATCTCTGCCTGTGCACCGTCCGTAGCCAGATGTTGAGCTTCGCCGTCGGCAGGTCCGATGAGCAGCGTGATCTCTCCGCGCGGCGCCTTCTTGCGTACCGTTTCGAGCAGGTCCTCCACATGCCCGCGCAAAAACTCTTCGTACACTTTCGTTAGTTCGCGCGCGACGACCGCTGGGCGATTGCCGAGGATTTCCAAAGCATCTTCGAGCGTATCGAGCAGGCGATGCGGCGCTTCGTACAACGCGAGAGTCCGCGGTTCCGCGGCCAAAACTCGCAAACGCTTGCGGCGCTCGGTCGGACGTGACGGCAGGAAGCCGATAAAGGTAAATTCGTCGATCGGCATTCCGGACGCTGCTAGCGCCGTCACAAAAGCAGACGCACCCGGCAGCGGAACCACTTGGATTCCGTGCCGCAGGCATAGGCTCACTAGCCGATTGCCGGGATCGGAAATCGCCGGAGTGCCGGCGTCGGTGACCAGCGAGATTTTTGCGCCTTGCTCCAGTTCGATGATGATTTCGGCGGCGCGCGTTATCTCGTTGTGCTCGTGATAACTCCCCAGGCGTTTCTGAATATCGAAATGTGTAAGCAATTTCACGGTTTGGCGGGTGTCCTCGCAGGCGATCGCGTCGGACTCCTTCAGAATCCGCAGCGCGCGCAAGGAGATGTCTTCCAGGTTGCCGATAGGCGTGGCAACCACGTAGAGGCATCCGGCTCCGGCTTCAGCAGGTTTCGTCTTGGTCATGAGGTGCCCGCGAGATGCACGAACGAAGGCAGTCTAACACATCGCCGTCGGGTGATTTTGCAGGGTGTATTCGCTTGGTACAATCCGCGTTCGAACGCGATGCGATGCGTTCGCGCCGCAGGCGTGTTACTATTTTTTGAGACGCTTTGCATAGAGGGGTTCCGCTTTGCCGTTATACGAATACAAGTGTGAGAAGTGTGGCAACCAATTCGAGAAAATCGAAAACCATTCGGCGCCTACGACGCAGAAGTGCCCGAAATGCGGCGGGAAGGCGCAGCGGATGATTTCTGCCGCGGGGATCCAGTTCAAGGGCTCGGGATGGTACGTGACCGATTACAAGGGCAAGAATTCCGGAGCTACTTCGGTAGAAGGTTCGGGCGATGGCAATTCGGCGAAATCGGCGGATACGTCTTCGGACGCGAAGCCGACCGAGTCAAAGGCTGCCGACTCGAAATCCAGCGAATCAAAATCGAGCGACGCGAAGTCTCCCAGCGAGAAGGGGACAGCGAAGAAAAAGAAGTGAAGTACGCAACGATTTTGTAGCGGCGGGTCTTTAGACCGCCAGCTATTAGGCACAGATTTGACTGTTGCGCTGCATCCGCAGGGCGCGATGTTACAGCTTCAGCTCTTTCAGATAGGCACGAAATTCGTCGCCGAAATGGGGATTTTGCAATGCCAGTTCCACCGTAGCTTTCAGAAATCCTAGTTTGTTTCCCGCATCGTGCGTTTTTCCCTGGTGAACGTGCGCCCACAGTCCCTGTTTTGCAGCTAAAGCTCTTAGGCCGTCGGTGAGCTGAATTTCGCCTCCCGCTCCGGGTTTCGTTTCGTCGAGGTAGTCGAAAATCTCCGGAGGCAACACGTAGCGGCCCGAGACACCTAAGTTTGAGGGCGCTTGGCCGGGCTTCGGTTTTTCGACCATATCGTTCAGACGCAACACGCTCTCACCCCAGCGCGCTTGGTTTCCCGGGCTCGCGGCGATCACGCCATAGAATTGCAGTTCCTTGGCTTCGACTTCTTGCACCGTGATTGCACCCTGGCCGGTCTCTTCATATATTTCAATGAGCGCGCGCGTGGCGGGAACCGGGCTTTCCATAATGACGTCGCCCAGCAGCACGGCGAACGGTTCGTCGCCCACAAGTTCGCGCGCGGTCAATACCGCGTGCCCCAGTCCCAGGGCTTCGTTCTGGCGCGTGTAACTGAAATGAATCCCGCCGCTGATCTCGCGCACCATTTGCGCTTGCTCGGACTTACCGCGTTCTTCGAGGAAGTGTTCGAGCTCGGGAGCAAAATCGAAATGATCTTCGATGGCGCTCTTGCGGCGGCCGGTGACGAAAATCACATTTTCGATTCCCGACGCGATGCATTCTTCGACGGCGTATTGAATCAGCGGCTTGTCCACCACAGGAAGCATTTCCTTGGGCATGGCCTTGGTAGCAGGCAAAAAACGTGTTCCCAGGCCTGCGACCGGCAGCACAGCTTTGCGCACGCGCTTCTTACTTGAGCTCATAGTCCTCGTATCCGGCGCTTTTCTGCGCCCGTGCGGCCGAGAATCGCCGCGCGATTTCGTATCTTGCGCGCTTGAATCGTTTGGCTTTGGCAGCGACGCCGTGGGCGTTTGTAAATGCAACGCTTCCGTCGAGGCGGTGCATGCGGGCGAGTGGCCCGCAACCCTATGCTACCATAAACGTTGTGGGCTCCGAGCGGGCCGGATTCGAGACATTTTTGAGCGCGCAATCCAAAATCATTCTCGGGATTGAATCTTCTTGCGACGAAACCGCCGCCGCCGCCGTTTCGGGCGGCGAACGCATTCTCTCGAGCATTGTGGCGTCGCAAATCGCGATTCACCGCAAATATGGTGGAGTCGTGCCGGAGCTCGCCTCGCGCGAGCATTTGCGGCAGATTGTGCCGGTGGTGCGCGAGGCCGTCGAGCAGGCGGGAATCACCTTGCAGAATGTGGATGCGGTGGCCGTGACGCGCGGGCCGGGACTGGTGGGCGCGCTGCTCGTCGGAATCACGTATGGCAAGGTGCTGGCGCAGGCGCTGGGGAAGCCGCTGATCGGCGTGAATCATCTGGAAGGGCACGTTCACGCAGTGTTTCTCGAAGCGGCTGCCGCCGGATTGCCGCGACCCGGAATGCCCGCTGTGTGCTTGATTGTTTCCGGTGGGCACACCGTGATTTATTTCGTCAAGTCTGAAGTACAAAACGGCGCTGCGCATTTTTCTTATACACGCATCGGCGGGACGCGCGACGATGCTGCCGGCGAAGCATACGACAAAGTCGCGCGATTGCTTGCGCTCGGATATCCCGGCGGTCCGGTGTTGGATCAACTCGCGGCGTACGGCGATGCGCGGGCCATTCGATTTAATGAGCCCAAGATGCGGGGGAACGTCTTCGATTTCAGTTTCAGCGGGATCAAGACGGCGGTGCTATATCACCTGCGGCGTCACTCCGAACTGCAACCGGAAATTGACACACGCAAGGAAGCGCTCGCTCGCGGCGAGCGCGGCGCGGATGCGTTGCGGCGGCTGTCGAGTGCCGCGACGCTGGATTTGGTCGCAAGTTTTCAGCGCGCCGTGGTAGATGATCTCGTTACGCGCACGATTGCGGCGGCGCAGCAAAGCGGGGCGCGTTCGATCCTGGTTTCAGGAGGCGTCGCCGCCAATCGCCAGTTGCGCGCCAGATTTGCAGCCGAAGCGAAGCGTCACAAGATCGACGTTTTCTTTCCCAGCCGCGCGCTTTCCACCGACAACGCCGCAATGATCGCCGCTGCAGGCTACCCGCGTTTTGTGGCGGGCCAGCACGAAGATGCAACATTGAACGCCGAACCGAATCTTCCGCTCGTCTGAAGATCCCTCAAATTTGTCGCCGCACGCGTACAACGACCCGGCGCCGGTCAAGATTCTGTCAGCTCAACGTGAAAAGACGGCGCCGTGTGGTGCACCGGTGCCCGTCCATCCGTGCGGCCACTTACGTTCCTCGAAGCTGAAGCCGGCCTGTCCGTCTATGTCACGAAAAGCCTCATCCAGTGTGATGGCCCCCGTCGCTTGGTCCAGTTTCAGCAAGTAAAGACGGTGGTCTACGGCTGATCCACTAGAAGTCACTACCAGACGCTGAGTCTTTGGGCCCCACGCCGTCCAGTGTGGAGCGTATGTGTCGGTCAGCTTCAATCGCGATACTTCCACCGGCTTCGCCGCATTCGAAATATCGAGCACGATCAAACCATGCATCGCCGACACGCTCTGAAGCAGGTAATGGCCCACAATTGTGGGCACCCCGCACCAGTTCCCCGGGAAGGTGTACACGAGCTGCGATTTTGGCTCGTCCTTGTCCACCCCAGTAATGCGCTCGAGTCCGCAGCCGAGCGTTTGGACAAAGATGGAGCCATCGGGACCAAGACGCGGCTCTTCAGGACTGATCTGAGCGTAACGATTTTCCCCGACGTCGAAGTAGGCAGTCTTCAGAAGTTTCAGATCAGATAGACGCCACATTTGATAAGTCACGCCGCTAAAAATATCTTGCGAATGCATGGAAGAGTTCGTGGAAACGACGCGGTCCAGTTTGGGAAGGACGACGAGGCTGTAAGGCATCAACAAAGCGTCGGGAAATGCCGGATCCGCGTTACTGGCAGAACGAATCACCTTACCCTGGTCATCAATTTCCACCAAGCCGCCTGTTGCGCCCGTCTGCCTTTCACTGGCGCCCTGGTGCGCGTGCTGAAACGTGGCCAGCACATTGCCGTCGGGTAGCCTCAGGTACGAGTGAGGATGCATGTATCCGGCCATATCCGTAAACGACGTCACGACCGTGGGATGCAGCGGATCGCGGACGTCGAAAATGAAAGTTCGGCCCGCGTCGTGATCGTTGGCAAAAAGCCTCCCGCTCGCAGGCATGGTGTATTCCGTGTGATGCGCCCGCATGGTCTGTTGATCGGTCGTTAGAGTCATTACTAAACGTCCATAGGACGCTGACGAAGGGTCGGCATCAATCACAGCGAGAAAGTCATTGCCCTTGAGTGCCGAGTCGCCGGACCAGACAAACAGGTAGTCCTGCGGGGCCCATGGGTTCTTGTCCTGAGATTGTAACGGAAGAATGACGACGCAAAAGGCGGCGGTGAAGGCGAGCAAGAAACGTAACATGGAGGGCCTAGTCCTCGATAGTTGGTTTACTGTTGCGAGAGCATATCATCAGCCGCGCAATGTAGCGTGCAAAAGTCGATTTCGGCCAATTGGTAGAAGAGATTAAATCAACGGTGGTTCGTAGATGTAGGCCATGCCGTCGCGGGTCATGGCGTAGGCCTTGGAGCCATCCACGCTCCAGCGCAGGTCTACGATGCCTTCGGCGGCATATTCGTCGAACATGGTTTTGCGGCTGAGGTCCACCAGAAACAGCCTGCCTTTTGCGGAATTCTTGAGCCACGAACTGTAGCAGAGGCACAGCGGCAGGTGCGGATGGCAAACGCACAATTCCGCTCCGAAGGGGAGCGATTCGAAACACATGCTCTGCTCGTCGAGTTGATAGGCTTGCCCGGCGGCGCAGTAAACGATCCGTTTGCTGTCCGGCGTCCACGTGAGATCGGTAATGTGCCCCTGCGCTTGAAACACGTTTTGTTTGCGTAGCGTGGGCACGTCGGCGAGGACGATGGAGTCGTCGGCCCAATCGCCGTGAATTTCGATCACCGACGCGAGCGATTTTTCGTCCGGGCTGAAGACCGTACGTCCATAGCCGCCGAATGCGCCTTCTTCGCCGAATTCGGCCTCGTAGGTTTGGCGTTCGAACCAATCGGGGATGCCCATTTCGCTCGTAGGCACAGCGTTGAAGGGAAGCGCGTTGCTGCTCGCCGTCCAGAGACGCAGTGACGCTTGTTTGCCGCCCCTCGATGCCGCCGCGAAATAAGTTCCTTGGTCCGACCAAACCAATGTGCCGGGAAAATTGCCAAATTCGCCGAAGGTGCCGAGCAGCATTTTCTGCTGCAGATCGAAAATATGGAGAGAGGGTTGCCATGCTCCCCACGCAGCAACCAGATGACGCGCCGCAGGAGACCACGCGAACGCAGCAGAAAGTTCTTTTTCCGACGCGGGATGTTCTCCGGGCACCTCGAGTGCGAGAGTCGGAACGCTCAATTCGATGTCGTACAAGACCACACGTTGCGCTCCTGCGTGAGCATTGGGCGAAATGACGCTCACGGCGCCCGTAGCAGAAATTGCAAGGTGCGGCGTGTGTCCGGGGAAAACCTTCTTGACCAGCCAATTGGAGTCGCGCGCGAGGTCGCGCAATCCACGCACCACGAGCGCTGCGGAACGCATCGCCAGCCCCTGCGCGCCAGCCGGTACAATTTGCTGGCCCGGCTGTTGGTTCGCTTGTTGCTTGTGCGATTTTTCGTGAGTATCTACGGGCATGATTTCGTCACTGGCCTGACGGTTGATGTCCCGGCAATTGATCTCCCGGCGACGCAGGCTGCTCCAGGCGACGCTTGGCTTGCGCGATCTGGTCTTCCACTTTCGAGATCATTTCTTTCAGTACGTCGCGCCCGTGACTTTGCGCTTCGTCCACGCGCACTTTCAGCTGATACAAATCCGAACGTAGCAGTTCCTGCAATTCTGCTTCGATTTCCGCGAGTCGGCCGCGCGCCTGGCTGATGCGGCGAATCACGCGGATCAGTTCCGCGCCGGGGCCTTCGCCTTGCACAGCGTCGGGACTCCATTCATATTCGGTGAAAATCTTGTTGAGCTTGGCTTCATCGCCGCGTTCGTAGGCTTCGTTGGCCTCGGCCATCAATTGCTGGCGTTTGGCGCGGTCTTTGCGGTCGGAAGTTAGGTCGGGATGGATGCGTTTGGCGACTTCGCGATAAAGCCTCTTCATTTCCGGCGAAGATTCGAAAGCGCGCGGCGAGACGGTGTCCTTTTCGCCGGTCGTGGATTTCGTTTCGTCGGCGCGAGTACGCGCTTCCCGCGCCGCGCGTTGCGCCCGATCGTTCGATGGTTGCTCTTTCGCCGACCGCTCGGCGATGCTGGCCTTGAGTGCGTCGAGTTCCGCGTAGCGCGAGCCGACGTAATGCAAGTATTGCCGCTCGAACGCGCCTAGCTCCGCGCGCAAGTTTGCGGAACGGAGTTCGCGCTCGGCCAGCTCGGTCTCGATCGCGGTTTGCTCTTCGCGCTTGCGCGCCAGCTCCTGCTCTTCGGGATTCAACTGCGGACTTACGGTCGCCACCGGGAGACCCGAACGAGACGGCTTAGCGGCCGGGTCGGAGTTCGGCTGAGCGTCTGGCCTGGAGTTCGGCCCGGAGCCCGACCGGGTGTCCGGCGGGACGGCAGGGGTATCCGTCGCCTTCAGCGCCATGCGATTCGCCTCTGAGAGCTGCGCGGCGCACGCGGCAAGTTATTTCCCAAAAGACCCGGCGCCGCGGCTAAGCTCGCTTCCTAAATTGTAGAATGCCGGACCCGGGCGAAGGCCGGTTCCGTACGCGTGGTTTCCAGAACGCGAAAACTGGCCTTAGGTACAGGGCCAGGGGCGCGTTGCTGAGACAGGGTCCCCTTCGATAACGTAGATAGCAACCACCCAGCGATGTGCGCCTAAGAAGTCTGGAGGTGGGCAGCCAACATTGTGGAGTGCGGCCACTTGCCACCTTTCTAGCGTTAGCCCGAGCGCGATCAAGCAGGCGAGGCAAGCCTCGCCCAAGAAAGGCGGGAGCAAGCTCCCGCCCTCCAAAATGGTCGGGAGCCGCAGCAAACAGCAAACTTGGCTGCCGCTGACGTGAGGCGCCCCGTTAGACGAGAAGCGGCCAAATTGGACGCGCCCAGCGCTCCGATGGCACCGACCTATCCTTTCCCGCGCAGCAGCGTCTTTCTACAATTGCCGTGAATCCAATCGAACCGGGGAGCAACTACCATGACCGAGACGCCACAGCAATACACCCAGCGGATTTTGGGAAATTTGGAAAGCCCAGAACCGCTAAAAGTGCAAGCCGGCACTGCCAAGAAAATTGAAAAGCTATTGAAGGGCATACCACCAGCCAAGTTGCGCAAGCGGCCAGCGCCTGACAAGTGGTCCATCACGGAAATTGTGACGCACCTCGCGGACACCGAAATGGTCTGCGGATATCGTATGCGGATGATTCTTGCCACTCCTGGAACGCCGATTCCCGCGTTCAATCAGGATGTTTGGGTCACGGCCGGGCACTACGATAAGCGCGACGCGCGTAAGTCGCTGGAGCAATTCCGCGCGGTGCGTGAGGCCAACCTCGCGCTGCTGAAGACGCTCACGCGCGAGCAGTGGAAGCACCACGGCGTTCACGCGGAGCGCGGGGAGGAAAGCATCGAGCACATCGTGCGCATGTTCGCCGGCCACGACATCAATCACACCAAACAGATCGAGGCCATCGTAGCGCGGAAGCGATCACCGTCAAGGAAGAAGCGCTAAGCAATGCGCAATTGGGAGTGCGGCGGCCCGCCGCACTCCCAATTGGTGGGGAGGCACACGGCGGTCTTGCGTTCACGCACAAACAAAAAAAAAGGGCACGATCTTTGCAGATCGTGCCCGGCCAGAGAGTTACGAAAATCTTACTCCGGAATTGGCGCTGTCTCCGGCATTTGCAGCTTGGCTTTGGCCAGCGCGCGGACGAGGTTGGCTTCAACAGCCGACTCGGACGTGTTGCGCACCGTGGCCAGTTCGCTGACGAGTAAATACTTTGCCCGTTCCAGCATTTTCTTTTCGCGGAAGGAAAGCGGCTTGGTCCGGCTGAGCGCTACGAGGCCTTTCAGCACCGCGGCGACCTCCATCAGCGAGCCCGTACGCATCCGGTCCGAATTTTCCTTGAAGCGGTGTTTCCAATCGTGGTGGGAAGCGGAGCGGCCCTTTTCCAAAAACGAAATCACCGCGCCGGCTTGGGTATTTCGAATAATGGGGCGCAGGCCAACACATTCCACGTTCGTCTGCGGCACCATTACTTTCAAACCGCTCGAGACGATTTTAAGCATGTAAAACCGTTCCGACCGTCCGTTCACGTAACCGTAACTGATTTGTTCGATTACACCGACACCGTGGTTCGGATATACCACTTTCTCGCCTAGCTTAAACTCCATAGACATGGACATAGGTGGAAATCCCCTCCCCGAAAAGCATATTGAAAGTTTAGGCACATGCGTCATAAACGTCAAGATAAATGGGTGGCTTTGGAGGGCGTCTCAGAAGCGAGAAATCGAATGTTTTCAGTAAGATTGGCCCCGAAATTGCCCTATAATTGTGCTCGTGCTCATCCTCGCCTTGGATACCTCTTCGCCTTTCGGAAGCGTCGCCGTTCTGCGAGATCACACAACAATGGGGGTTATTTCGACGCGCGGGGAGGAAAACTACTCGTCGCGGATGTTCCGCCATCTGGAATTTCTGCTGAATGACCTATCCCTCAGGCTCGATCAGTTCGATTTATTCGCGGTTTCCGCGGGTCCTGGGTCGTTCACAGGGCTGCGCGTGGGGCTGACCGCTGCAAAGGGCTGGGCGGAGGTTTACAACAAGCCCGTGGCTGGGATCAGCGCTCTGGAAGCGGTGGCAATCCAATCGGGGGTAACGACTCCCGTTGTGGTGCCGGTGCTGGATGCCCGCCGAGGGCAAGTTTATTTCGGCTTTTACCGTCGGACGGACGTCGGGTTGGCGCTAGACGGCGAAGAGTTCGTGGTAACCCCCCAAGAATTCATAACAAAGTTGCGCGGGGAGGTGCGCGATTACACTCTGACGCTCGTCACCCCAGACCACGAGGTCGTATCCGCACTTGCCCCGCACTTCGAGCCAGGTCTCGCGGTGGTCGAGACGGTTTCGGGCGTGCTTGCTCCATTTATCGGACGCATCGGGTACGAGCGTGGGCTGCGCGGTGAGGTCAGCGACGCAATAACGTTGGATGCAAACTATGTACGGCGC
>Ga0210390_10000550_pt1 | contig 40676 bp, 37 predicted proteins | sample IncBWH11OmetaG_FD_161050 | JGI IMG/M metagenome (GOLD analysis project Ga0210390, IMG submission 161050) | Forest soil microbial communities from Barre Woods Harvard Forest LTER site, Petersham, Massachusetts, United States - Inc-BW-H-11-O ...
CCTCGATCGCACGCAAGGCCGCCGCGCGCTTCAGCCGGTCGCGATCGGCGATCATCGGTCGGGATACGCCTCTTCATCGACCAGCCACACGAGTTCGCCCAACGGCTGCACCCGTGCGGCCGGCAATTCCCGGTCGTGGGCCAGGACGCGAGCGAGCGGCTCGCGCTTGTCGCCGCCGGCGACCAGGAATGCGGTATGCCGGCTGCTCTCGAGCACAGGATAGGTCAGGGTAATTCGCGCTTCGGGTTTGGCGCCGACGATCTCGGCCACCCACCGCCGGCGCTCATCGAGCACCTTTGTACCGGGGAACAGCGAGGCGGTGTGACCGTCGGGGCCAAGGCCGAGCAATTCGACATCGAACAGCGGGCGCGCCGGATCGAGCGTCTCGGCGCCGTAGTAGGTTTTGAGGGTTTGTTCATAAGCGCGCGCGGCCATCGCAGGATCGCCGTCGGTCTCGACGGGATGAATGTTCGCCGCCGGAACCGGCGCGCGCGACAGCAGCGCCTCGCGCACCATTCGATAATTGCTGTCGGGATGATCCGGCGGCACAAAGCGCTCGTCGCCCCAGAACCAGTGAATGCGGTTCCACGGCATCGCCTCGCGAAACGGCGGCTCGGCCAGAAGCTGATAAAGCCGCCGCGGCGTCGAACCGCCCGACAGCGACACCGCGAAACGATCCTGGCTGCGGCCGGCGAGGTCGGCGATCCAGCGCGCCGCCCGGTGCGCCAGATCCGCGGGGTCTTTTGCGACTTCGATACGGGTTTGCGTCGGCATCGGCACCTCTTCAGGATCGGCCCGTTTGCGACCCACCGGGCGCCGAGTCGCGGATCGCGGCGATGGCCCGGGCGTAGTCGGGGGCGTGGAACACTGCCGAGCCGGCGACGATCGCGTTGGCGCCGGCTTCGATGACGCGCCAGGCATTTTCGCCGGAGAGCCCGCCATCGACTTCGATGACCGGGTCAAAACCGCGCTTGTCGCACAGCCGCCTGAGTTCGGCGATTTTGGGCAGCATCTCGGGCAGGAATTTCTGCCCGCCAAAGCCGGGATTGACGGTCATGATCAGCACTACGCCGCACAGATGCAGCACATATTCGATCTGCGACAATGGCGTCGCGGGGTTGAGCACGACACCCGCGACTTTGCCGAGTTCGCGAATATGCGACAAGGTGCGGTGCAGATGGATCGTGGCGCCAGGTTCGCAATGGACCAGCAAATGATCGGCGCCGGCCTTGGCGAAGTCGTCGAGGTAATGCTCCGGCTCGACGATCATCAGATGGACATCGACCGGCTTCGCGGTTGCCCGGCGCACCGCTTCGACGACGACCGGGCCGATCGTGATGTTCGGCACAAAGCGGCCGTCCATCACATCGACATGGATCCAATCGCCGCCGGCATGGTCGGCGGCGCGCACCTCGTCGGCAAGCCGGCCGAAATCAGCCGACAATATCGACGGCGCGACGATGACGGGGCGGGGCATCGCGACAGGCCGCAGCTAAGGGGCCAAGGGCCGCCATTGCCGGCCGCTGCGCCACAGCAGATTGTCGGCCCCGTCGGGACCGGGGCTGCCGGCCGGGTAGAGTTCGAGCGGCACCGTCTTGTCGTCGGCCCATAAATCGATAATCGGCTGCACCACGGCCCAGCCGGCCTCGACGCCGTCGGCTCTGTTGAACAGGATCGCCTCGCCGATCATGCAGTCATAGACCAGCGTCTCATAGCCGGTGCTGGGCTCGGTGTTGAAATAATCCTTGTAGCGGAAATCCATCCGGACCTTGCCGAGCTCGATGCGCGGACCCGGTTTCTTCGCCCCGAATTGCAAGGAGATGCCTTCGTCGGGCTGGATCTGCAGGATCAGCACGTTGCGGGCCAGAATGTCGACCGGCGTGTCGCGGAACAGCGCAAACGGCGCCTGCTTGAATTGGATCGCGATCTCGGTCGTGCGCCGCGTCAACCGTTTGCCGGTGCGCAGGTAGAACGGGACGCCGGCCCAGCGCCAGTTCTCGATTCCGAGCCGCAAGGCGACATAGGTCTCGGTCATGCTGTCGGGCTTGACCCCAGGTTCCTCGCGATAGCCTTGGACGGTGGTCCCGCCGATCGCCCCGGCGGCGTATTGGCCGCGCACGACGTTGCGGCGCACCGCCTCGTCATCGAGCGGCTGCACCGCTTCGAGGACCTTGGTCTTCTCGTTGCGCACCGCATCGGCGGCAAACGAGTTCGGCGACTCCATCGCGGTCAGGCTCAGCAATTGGAAGACGTGGTTCGGCACCATGTCGCGCAACGCGCCGGTGACCTCGTAAAAATTGGCGCGGCGCTCGACCCCGACGGTCTCGGCCGCGGTGATCTGCACATGGTCGATGTGGTCGCGGTTCCACAACGGCTCGAAAATCGCGTTCGAGAAGCGCAGCGCCATGATGTTCTGGACCGTCTCCTTGCCAAGGAAATGGTCCATGCGGAAGATCTGCGGCTCATCCAGCACCTTGAGGATGCGGGCGTTAAGAGCCTTGGCGGTGGCGAGGTCGCGGCCAAACGGTTTTTCGATGATGACGCGCCGCCAGCTGCCGTTCTTTTCCTCAGCCAGCCCAGCCGCGCCGAGGCGCTCGACGATCGTGCCGAACAATTGCTCGGCGACGGCAAGGTAGAACAGGACATTTCCGCCTGTCTTGAACTGAGCCTCGATCGTTTTGAGCAGGTCGGCAAGCTTGCTGTAGGTGTCGGGGCTGGTGAAATCGCCGGCGAAATGGGTAATGCGGCTGGCGATGAAATCCCAGGTCTTCGAGTCGAAGGGCTCGGTCTCGCCCCCCGAGGCAGTGTCCGAAACAAAGCTCCTGACCCCGTCGGCGAGGTAATCGCGGTAGGCCTCGGGCGGTTTTGGCGTGCGATCGGCGGCGACGATCGCAAAGTTCTCAGACAACAATTTATCCTTGGCGAGGTTGTACACCGCCGGGATCAGCAGCCGTTTGGTCAGATCGCCGCCGGCGCCAAAGATCACCATCGTGCAGGGCGGCGCCTTGGGTGCGCGCTGGGTCGTGCCCGCTTCCTTGGCGGCGGTCCGAGCGTCGTCCATCGGGTTTAGTCCTTCACCATCGTGCCCGGCTCCTGATGGCCGCCAAATTCATGGCGCATCGCGGACAGGATACGCTCGGCAAAGGTGTGGTCCTGGCGCGAGCGGAAACGGGTGTAAAGCGCCGACGACAAGACCTCGGCCGGCACCGCCTCCTCGATCGCCGCCTGAATGGTCCAGCGCCCTTCACCCGAATCGGCGACCTGTCCGGTGAATTGCGAGAGCTGGGGGTCGGAGGCGAGCGCGATCGCGGTCAAGTCGAGCAGCCAGGAGGAGATGACGCTGCCGCGCCGCCACACTTCGGCGACGTCGGGAAGTTCGAGGTTGTAGCGCCGGTTCTCCGGCACCGCCGGGGAGTTGACATTGCGGAGAATGTCAAAGCCCTCGGCATAGGCTTGCATCACCCCGTATTCGATGCCGTTGTGCACCATCTTGACGAAATGACCGGCGCCGACCGGACCACAATGGAGATAACCCTCTTCGGCGCGCGGGTTTCGGCCGTCCCGGCCCGGGGTCGGATCAATGTTGCCTCGGCCCGGCGCCAAGGTCTTTAGAAGCGGGTCGAGGTGGTCGACGACCTTTTTGTCGCCGCCGATCATCATGCAATAGCCGCGCTCGAAGCCCCAAACGCCGCCGCTCGTGCCGACGTCGACAAAATGGATGCCTTTGGGCTTCAGCATGTCGGCGTGGCGGATGTCGTCCTGGTAAAACGAATTGCCGCCGTCGATGACGATATCCTCGGCAGCGAGCAGCCCGCTCAATTCGACGATCGTCTCGTCGGTGATGTGGCCCGCCGGCAGCATCACCCAGACGGCGCGTGGCGCCTCCAGCTGCTTGACGAAATCACCAAGATCCCGGCTGGGTTTGGCGCCTTCGCCGGCAAACTCGCGCACCGTATCGGCGCTCTTGTCGTAGACGACGCAGCTATGGCCGTTTTTCATCAGGCGGCGGACAATGTTGCCGCCCATCCGGCCGAGACCGATCATACCGAGTTGCATGCGAACCTCCGCTATCCCGCCTGATATGACGGCTTATGACAGGGCTTGGTCGATGGCGAGCCCGAGTGCGGCGAGGCCGGCCTCGAGGTCGCCGGAAATATGCACGCGCAGAGCGCGTCTGCCGCGTTCAGCCAAGACCTCGAAATCGCCCCGCGCCTGCGCCGCCTTGACCACGCCAAAGGTGTATTTCTGGCCGGGGACCGGCAGGTCCGCGGCGTCGTCGCAGGTGATCTGCAGAACCACGCCGCTGTTCGGCCCGCCTTTGTAGGCCTGCCCGGTCGAATGCAGGAAGCGCGGGCCAAAGCCGACGCAGGTCGCCGCCCGGGTGCGGTCGCGGATCATGCGGCGCAGCTTCTGCATCGTTTCGATATGGGCCGGGTTGCGCTCGATATAAGCGAGGAGGGCCGCATAATCGCCGGCGCCGATGCGGGCGAAATGCGCCTTCAGCGCCGCCGTCAGGCTCGTCGCGCTTGGCGCCAGCTCGGCGGCGTTGCGCGGGTCGGCGAACAGCTTGAATTGGTCCGCCGCAAAAAACGGCTTCTCCTCCGGCAACGAGCCGGTCTGCTCGTAGGCGGTGGTCAGGTCGCGGGTCTTGACCTTGCTCGCCTCGACGTCGGGCTGGTCAAACGGGTTGATCCCGATGATCGAGCCGGCGACCGCGGTCGCCATCTCCCAGCGGAAGAATTCCTGGCCGAGCTGCATCGCGTCGGAAACCGTGATCCGCACCACCGGGTGCCCGGCGGCCTCGAGGGCGGCGACCTTTTGCTGCTGATCGCCGTCCTCGTCGGCGGCGAGCCGGATATAGGCAAACACCCGGTCGTTGCCGTAAACCTCGGGTGGGCCCAACGGCTCGTTGTCGACCGGCACGATCCCCTTGCCTAGCTTGCCGGTCGACTCAGCCAGCAATTGCTCGAGCCAAGCGCCGAAATCGGCGATGCCTTTCGAGGCAATGATCGTCGCCTTGTCGCGGCCGTGGCGCTGGCAGACTCCGAGCACGGCGCCGAGCATCACACCCGGGTTTTCGATCGGCGGCGCGCTCGGCGCGCACGAGCGCACCATTTCGGCGGCACTTTCGAGAAACGGGCGGGGCGCAACGCCGGTCGCCGCGGCCGGCACCATGCCAAAGTTCGACAACACCGAATAGCGCCCGCCGATGCTCGGCAGGCCGTGAAAGATGGCGCGGAAGCCCTCGTTGCGCGCGGTCTTTTCGAGCGACGAGCCGGGGTCGGTGATCGCGACAAAATGCTTGGCCGCGTCGGCGCCGACCGCGGATTTGGCGCGCTCGAAAAAGTATTGCTTGAAGATGTTCGGCTCGAGCGTGCTCCCCGACTTGCTCGACACGATGAACAAGGTGCGCGCGAGGTCGAGCCTATCCTCGAAATGGCGGATCTGCGCCGGGTCGGTCGAATCGAGCACGTGCAGGTTCGGGAACCCCGGCTGCGCCCCAAAGGTCTTGGCGAACACCTCGGGGCCGAGGCTCGACCCGCCCATGCCGAGCAGCAACACGTCGCGGAACCCGGCGCGCTTCACGTCTGCCGCAAAATCCTCGAGGTGCGGCACCGCCGCGAGCTGCTGGTCGACGACGCCGAGCCAGCCGAGCCATTTCGTCTCGTCGGTCTCGGTCCACAGCGACGCGTCGCCGGCCCACAGCCGCCGCACCTTGCCCTCGCGCCGCCAGTCCTCGAGCGCGTCCTTCACGTCCTTGTCGATCGGCGGCGGGAGCTTGCAGCTCATTGCGTCGAGCTTGGCGCCGAGCACGGTCCGGCGCTTTTTCTGGACCGCGGCATAGAGCTGGTCGGCGGCGTCGGCAAATTGCCGCACCCCGTCCTCGACGAGCTTTTCGGTGACCGCGTCGATCGAAATGCCGGCGCCGGGCAGTGCCGCCATGACCGCCCTTGCCCCTTCGAGATCTTCGAGGAGGCTCGCGCGCGGACGGCCGTGGTCGCGATACGCGTCCATCGTCGCCGGCGGCATCGTGTTGACCGTGTCCTGGCCGATCAGCTCGTCGACATAGAGCACGTCGCTGTAGGCCTTGTTCTTGGTGCCGGTGCTGGCCCACAGCAGACGCTGGGTTTGCGCCCCATGCTGCGCCAGCCGCTGCCAGCGCTCGTCGTCATAGATTTTCTGGTAATGCTGGTAGGCAAGCTTGGCGTTGGCGATCGCGACCTTGCCCTTCAGCGTTTCGAGCTGCGCCCTTTCGGCCGGGTCTGATGCGGCGGCGATGCGCTTGTCGAGGGCCTCGTCGACAAGGGTGTCGATGCGGCTGACAAAAAAGCTCGCCACACTGGCGACCTTGTGCGGGTCGCCGCCCTTGTTGGCGAGGGCTTCGAGGCCGGAAATATAGGCGTCGGCGACCTCGGCATAGACCTTCTGCGAGAACAAGAGGGTGACGTTGACGTTGATCCCCTCGCCGATCAGGGTGCGGATCGCGGGCAGCCCGTCGCGGGTGCCGGGGACCTTGACCATCAGGTTCTCGCGCCCGACCTCGCGCCACAGCCGGCGCGCTTCCTCGATCGTCTCGTGCGTCTTCATCGCCAGGTAGGGCGAGACCTCGAGGCTGATAAAGCCGTCGCGGCCCTGCGTCTGGTAATAGACCGGGCGCAGCGCGTCGGCCCCTTCCTGGATGTCGCGAACCGCCAGCTCCTCGAACAAGGCGCCGGGATCGAGGTCGCCGTTCCGCTGCGCCGCCGCGATCAGGTCGTCGTAGTCGTCGCCGTGCCCGATCGCCTTCTCGAAGATCGACGGGTTCGAGGTGACCCCGCGCAATCCATCATCGCCGATCAGCCGCGTCAGCTGCCCGGTCTTCAACAATTCGCGGCTGACAAAGTCGAGCCACACCGACTGGCCGAATTCGTTGAGCGTCTTCAGCGGATTGGGCATCGCCGTTACTCCTTGCGGGCGAGCTGCTCCTTGGCAGCCGCGTAGACGTGCTCCGGGGCAAACCCGAATTTGACGAGCAGTTCCTTCAACGGCGCCGACGCGCCAAAGGTCTTCATGCCGATGATCGCGCTCACGACCCGCCTTCCGGCCCTGGCCGCAGCGCCGCGGCGATTTCCTCGACGATGCGGTCGACCGGCCGGTCGACCGCGACCGTGATCGGGTTCTCGTCCGGACCCGGCGGCTCGAGCGCGGCAAACTGGCTGTCGAGCAGGCTCGCCGGCATGAAATGAGCGCGGCGCGCGGCCAGCCGTCCGGCGATCAGCTCGCGTGAGCCGTCAAGATAGACCAGGCGAACGCCCGGCCGGTCGCCGACGATCCGCCGGCGGTAATCCCGCTTCAGCGCCGAGCAGGTCACGACGCCGCAGGTGCCGGCGCCCTGCCAGGCGTCGATCGCGCTCGCGATCGCGGCGAGCCAGGGCGCCCGGTCGGCGTCGGTCAGCGGAAGCCCGCTCTGCATCTTTGCCACATTTTCCGGCGGGTGAAGCCGATCCCCCTCGAGAAATTGCCAGTCGAGCCGCTCCGCCAGGCGTTCCCCGATCGTCGTCTTGCCGGCGCCGGAGACGCCCATGACGACGGCGATGGACGGGGTTTCAGGGTTGTGCCGCACGCTCCGCGATCCCCGCCTTCGGCTGCGGCATTATAAATCGCGCCTGGTCGCGGGTCGACCCGATATTGTTGAAGATCGTACGACAGGGCGCGGCCAGGCCTCGGTTGTGACGCGGCCCGCATAGTGCGCGGCGCTGGTTCAGAGATCCTTTAGCGGCGGCCACCCGCCGGCGCCGATAAGAGGACCTGCGCGGCGGTCAATTCACCGCGGACCGCCGAGCTCAGCGTGAAACGCCGGCGCCCCGCTCGGCGCCTCGGCGAGCGTGCCGGTCGCCGGCTCCAGCGTCACCCAAAGCTGACCCTTGCCGGCCAGCCGCCGGATGTTTGCCGGGGTCTCGGCGAGAATCTTGCGCCCGGAGAATGGCAGGAGCCCGAGCGGTTGCGGCGCTGCCCCGCCCGGGGCAACTAGCCAGAGCTGATACGCCTTGCCGGCCGGTGCCGCCGGCGGGTCGAGCCCGTCGACGGCAACCTGATGCGCGGCTCGGGCAAGCCGCACCGACCATGCCGGGCGGTCGGCGGCGCCGCGCAGCACGGCGATGACCGGGCGCTCGGCAAAATCGGGCGCGTCGCGCGCCACCAGCGCCGCCACCATAAGCGCCGCCGCCGCGGTCCCCAGCACCGCCGCAGCACCGCGCCACAAGCGGACGCTGTCAACCATTCGCTCGACCGCGCCGCTTATCGGCATAGCCGTCTACGCCTCGGTTGCCGGCAAAAAGCTGAGCGCCGCAAGAACAACGCCCGCCGCGACACTCGCGCCGCTGCGGCAAATGGCTGACGCGCCCCCGCGGAAAGCACGCTCATCCGCCCGTCCCCTCGGCGGTCACCGCCGGCCCGTGCCGGCGACCGGCGAGACCATCACGCGGTCGACGCGGCGGCCATCCATGTCGACGACTTCGAACCGGTAGCCGTCCGCGGTCACACGGTCGGCGATCATCGGCACGCGGTTGAGGCGCGCCATCAAATAGCCGCCAAGAGTGTGAAAATCCGTGTCCTCTCCGGTCAAATGCGACAGGCCGAGCACCTGCTTCAACTCGTCGAGCCCGACCATGCCGTCGATCAGCCAAGTGCCGTCCTCGCGGCGGACCACCCGCTGGTCGGTGTCGCCGGCGCCCGGAATGTCGCCGACCAGCGCCTCCAGGATGTCGCTCGGCGTCACCAGCCCTTCGAGGTCGCCGTATTCGTCGACGATCAGCGCCATCGGCTCGCCCGACCGTTTGAACATGTCGAGCACCCGCAAGGCCGACACGGTGTTTGGCAGGTAGAGCGGCGACCGCGTCGCGGCGCGCAGGTCGAGCGGCTGCCCGGCGAGGCAGCGGGCGAGCAGATGCTTCGCTTCGACAATGCCGACCACCTGCTGCGAGCCGCCCTGGACGACCGGAAAGCGGGAATAGCGGCTGTCGCGGATCTTGTGGCGGTTCTCCTCTTCGGGGTCGTCGAGGTCGAGCCATTCGATCCGCGTGCGCGGTGTCATGACCGTGCTCGCCCGGCGGTCGCCGAGCCGCAACGCCATCTCGACAATCTCGGTTTCGGCCTGCGGGATGTGGCCGGCGGCGGCACCCTCGCGCAGCATGAAGCCGATCTCCTCGTCGGTTACCGGCGGCGGCGCCTCGCTGCGCAACGGCAGCAGCCGCAGCACGAGATTGGTCGAAGCGCTGAGAAACCACTCGACCGGGGCGCCGATGCGCGACAATGCCCGCATGGCCCGGGCGAACGTCGCGGCGATGCGCTCGGCATGAGACATCGCGATGCGCTTCGGAACGAGCTCGCCGATAATCAACGAAAGATAGGAGATGCCGATCACGACGATCGCCATGCTGATGGCGTGGGCATAATGGCCGACAAACCCCGGATAGGGCTCGATCAGCGCCTGCATCCGCGCGCCCAGCGTCGCCTGGCCGAAGGTGCCCGACAGCACCGCGATCACGGTGATCCCGATCTGCACCGTCGCGAGCAGCCGCGAGGGATCGGATTTCAATTCCAATGCGGCAAGCGCGCCCGGATTTCCGGTTTCGGCAAGCGCTTTCAAGCGGGCGGTGCGGGCCGAAATCAACGCGATTTCGGCCATCGCGAAAAAGCCGTTCAGCAGAATCAAAAGGAGGACGACGGTGAGCTGGACAGTCAACATCGCATTCGTCCAGTGCGGTCGCGAGGCGCGCGCCAAATGCCGAGACCGGCGATCGGGTCGCGCGAAAGCATAGCTGGAGAACGGCAGGCGGTCCGGTTCGCCGCGGCGTTGTGGCGGCGGGCGCGCACCGCGGCCGAGCCGCGCGCGGCGGGCCGGTCCGACCCGCCGGAAGGGCAGGCGCGCTCAGCGCGAATAGTATTCGATGACCAGGTTCGGTTCCATCGACACCGGATAGGGCACATCGGTCGGCTTGGGCGCGCGGACAAAGCGGCCCTTCATGCGGTCGTGGTCGATTTCGACGTAATCGGGCACGTCGCGCTCGCCCGACCTTGACGCTTCGAGCACCAGCGCCATCGACTTCGCTTTGCCGCCGAGCTCGATCTCGTCGCCGTCGCGCACCGAATAGGACGGGATCGTCACCCGTCGGCCGTTGACCCGGACATGCCCGTGGTTGACCAGCTGGCGCGCCGAAAACGGGGTCGGCACGAGCTTCATGCGATAGACGACGGCGTCGAGCCGGCGCTCCAAGAGCTCGATCAAATTGTCGCCGGTGTCGCCGCGGCGGCGCACCGCCTCCTCGTAAAGCCGGCGGAACTGGCGCTCGCCGAGGTTCGCGTAATAGCCCTTGAGCTTCTGCTTGGCGGAGAGCTGGGTCCCGAAGTCCGACGGCTTCTTGCGCCGCTGGCCGTGCTGGCCGGGGCCGTATTCGCGCCGGTTGAGCGGGCTCTTCGGTCGCCCCCACAAATTGACCCCGAGCCGACGGTTGATCTTGTACTTGGGTTCCTGACGCTTGCTGCTCATGAAGTCGAATTCCGGATCATGTTTTTGTTGTCCCGATAGAGCACCCGCCATAACACCGCGGGGCTCGGGCCATCAGCATGCCGTCTCGGGAATGCCGCGAACATATAGCGGCCGGTTTGACCAAGTCAAACCGGCCGTGGGCAGGGCAATGAGAACTGTACCCACGGCAAGCCCGTAAAGCCGCTCGCCGCCGGTCCGCGACCTCAACGGCCGGCCGTCAACGGCGGCGCCTTGAGATAATTTTCGGCGAGCCGGCGGCCGGTTTTGCGCATCAGCTCCTTGTCCAGCAGGCTGGTCTCGGCGGGCGGGATGCGGATGACCGTGTTGTTGCAGTAGGTCGGAATCGCCCCGCCGTTGCCGCGGAAGAGGCCCATCGGGTCGCGGCCGGCGGCGGCCACTCGAATGCCGCGCCGGACCTGGTTGCGGAACATGCTGATGCCGCGGTCGGTCTCGCTCAGGTGCTCGAGCCCGTGAACCGCGATCGGCCGCTGCGAGACCTGCGCCTCGTAGTCGCCGGGGTGCAATTGGCCCTCCTCGTAGGAATCGGCGGCGAGCTGGCCGGGGAGCATGATGTCGCGGTCGGCCCACCAGGCCGGCGTCGTCACCTCGTCGGTCTCGCAGACATGGCGGAATTCGATCAGCATCGTGTTGGTGTCGTCGAGCGGAACCGCCCAGCGGGTCATCATCGGGCCGCTGAACGCGCGCTCCTCGCGGCCGGTCTCCCAGATCGGCGCCACCTGCTGCAGGTTGGGCAGCACGACCTCCACCATGCGGGTCCAGACGTTGTCGCCGATCCGACGGCTGCCGACATAGACCATCCCGATCGGCGTCTCGACATACTCCAGCTCGGGCAACACGCCGAATTCTTCGGTAAACACGGCGCCGGCGACGATCGTATGCAGAAACGCGGTGTGGACCGGGTCCATCGTGTTTTCGTGGATTTGCAGCCAGTTCGCCGGAAAAGAGTATTTCCGGCCCGGGATCATCCGGTAGCCCGCCCGGTCGTAAGTGTCGTAGAGCGGGAATGACGGCTTCAATTCGGGCGGGCCCATATAGGCAAAGACGATCCCGTTCGCCTCGTGGACCGGGTAGGCGCCGTGAAACAGGCGGTCCTTCAGGGTGCTGTCGGCAGGCTCGCCGGGGGTTTCGAGGATCGTGCCGTCAACGTCGAACAGCCAGCCGTGGTAGCAGCAGCGGATGCCCTTGTCGCCGACCAGGCCGAACTCCAACGACGTGCCGCGGTGCGGGCAGTGCAGCTCGAGAAGCCCGGCAGCGCCGCTCTTGTCGCGAAACGCGACCAGGTCTTCGCCCATGATCTTGAGTCGCAGCGGCAGGTCCTTCAGGTCGTCCGAAAAGCACACCGGCTGCCAAAAGCGGCGCAGGTATTCGCCGCACGGCGTGCCCGGGCCGACATGCGTTAATTCGCCGTCTTCTTGCGGAACCTCGCGGTGCAAATAGCCGCCAAACCGGGTTTTCAAAAACGGAGCACGCGTCGCCATCGACAACTCCTGTTCGCGGGTCGAGTCGGGATCACGCGGCCTTCTTGCTTGGCGTCGTCGGGCATCGTCGAACTACGTAGCCCACCGACCGGCCGAGCCGCTTGACGCGCGTGAACATAGCCCAAATTCGCGCCGCCTCCCACCGAAAGCCGCGTTCTCGCAACGCTGGAGCGCGCCCGACTGGGCTCGGTCGTCGCCGAGAGCTCGCCGGTTTCGCGCGTGCGCCGTCACACGGCGGGGACGCGCTCGGAAGACGCCCTCGGCTTGTCAAGTTCGGCGTCGATCTGGTCGATCGTCTTGCCGCGGGTTTCGATGCCGATCAGCCAGAAGGCGAGCGCGCCGAGAACGTACCAGAACGCGAAATAGTTGAACCCCGGGACGAGCGCGTCGAGCGTCGCCTTGGGGCTGACGAGGTTCGACGAGCCGGCGATCAATGCCAAGCCGGCGGGGCCGATGAACTTGCCGAGGTTGCCGACGCCGTAGACAAACCCCATGCCGCTGCCGCGCAGCCGGGCCGGCCACAGCTCGCCCATATAGGGGCCGACGATCGAATAGTTGCCGCTGCCGAAAAAGTTCTGGATCAGGATCATCAGAAAGAACATCGACATGCCGCCGATAAAGACGCTGTGCAGATAGCCGGCGAGCGACATGAACAGCGCCCCGGTCAGGCAGCTGAAGATCCCCGAGGCGCGGCGCCCCCAGGCGTCCGAGATCCACGAGCAGAAGAAGCGGCCGGCGATCGCCGAAATGCTGATCCAGATCACCAGCTTCGAGGCTTCGGGCGGGGAGATCCTGAGCACCATGACCAAAAGGGTCACCAGCCACAACGCCAGCGCGACGCCACCAGTCTGGGTCAGCCCGGTCAGGCAGCCGGCGATAATGCTGCGCGGGTATTTGAAGATTTCGAGCCAGCGGGTGTGTTCGATCGGCGGCACCACCGTCGGCAACGCGATTTGCGCCGGATCCATCTTCAATGCCCAGGCGAGCGCCCTGCGGGCCTCTTCCATGCGCCCCTGGCGCAGCAGCCAGTGCGGCGATTCGGGGACGAAAGCGCGGATGTAGAGGCACAGGAACGCCGGCAGCAGCCCAACCGCGACCATCCCGCGCCAGCCGATATAGGGGGCGGCAAAGGCGCCGAGCAGCGCCGCCAGCAGCCCGCCCGCCGGCAGCATCGTCGTCGTCACCCCGGTGAACCAGCCGCGCTTGCTGGCGGGCGAGAACTCCTGCATCAGGGTGATGTCGACCGAATAAAGGCCCGTCACCGCGAACCCGACAAAAAACCGGCAGACGACCAGGTAGATCCATCCCCCTTCGGGGGTCAGCGCCATCGCACCGGTGGCGAGCGAGACATTCAGCACCGCGGTGATCAGCGCCTTGCGCCGGCCGACCTTGTCCGCCATCCAACCATAGAGCAGCGAGCCGAACGGCGCGCTGACCCCCGAGGCGAGCAGGATCGCCGCCGACTGACCATAGTTCAGGTGCCAGTCCTTGACGACAAACGCCAGCACGAAGCCGATCAGAAAGAAATCAAAGAAATCGAGCATGTCGCCGAGCGTCGCGGCGCCAGCAATCTTCCACTGGTTCGCCGTCAGCTTGGTCTGATGCTCCAACAACTCCAGCATCGCGCTCTCTCCCTTTGCCGGAACGAGCCGGCGTCAGACAACGGTTCGGCCGTTTCTTTCGTCTCTTGGGCGGTCGCCGACCTTATCCGCCAAGCCCGCGTCCCCCGCGGCGGCTCGGGCCGCAACATTGCATGGCGGTTTTGCCGGCGCAACGGTTTGAAAACGCGGGTCGTGAGAGAGTGCTGCCCGCGCCTGCCCGCCCGCCGCCGCGGGATCGCGTCAATAGCTTCCGGCGCTGCAATAATGCCAGGCCGAGCCGTCAAAGCCGTAGAGCAGCGCCAGCCGCGTGTTGCTGTCATGGGCGAGGACGACCCTGAAGCGCTGGCCGGTGCACGCCGAGCTGCCGGCGGCGGCGGGCTTTGGCAATTTCTTCTGCTCGGCGCAGCTCGCGGCCCAATCCGGCATCGCGGAGGGTGCGGCGGCAAGCCGCTTGCCGTCGGCGAGCACGAAGTAGTCGACGGGCTGGCCCTGTTTCACGTCGGCATGCAGCGCCAAGCTGCCGTAGCGCGACCGGTAGTAGCCGGCCTGCTGCTCGCCGTCGCCGGCGCCAGCCGGCAATGCGCGGAAGGTCAAGGCGCTGCACGCCGGCGGCCCCTTTGCAGCCGGATGCTTTGGCGCGGCAAAGGCGCCTGCCGCGACGAGGCCGAGCGCCAGCCCGGCGCATGCGCAAACCGTTCGTTTCATCGCTGCCGTCCCCCAATTGTTGCGGGACCAGCTTATAGCGCCGCGGACGGCCCGGCAGTAGGCTGCGCCGCGTGCTGTCGCGGATGCGAGTTCGAGGGCTTCGGACGCAACGGAAACCGCACCCGGCGCGCAGGCGGTTGCTGATCGCCGCAGCGACGTGGCTCGCGGCGGTCCCGGCGCATGCCGCGGCGCTCGCGGTCGTGCTGGCGGTCGACGTCTCCGGCAGCGTGACGCCCGATTCGTACATCCTGCAACGCGACGGCATTGCCCGCGCCTTTGAGGATCCGCGGGTGCTGAAGGCGATCACCGCGGCTCCGGGCGGGATCGAGGCATTGGTCCTCGAATGGTCGGATCCCGAGGCGGTCACGGCAACCGTCGGCTGGACGCGGGTCACCGACAGCCGCAGCGCCGCCAGCTTTGCCGCGGCGGTCCATGCGACGGCGCGCAGCTCGCGCGGCCTGACCGCGATCGGTCCGGCGCTTGCCGCCGCCGCGGAGCAATTCGCGCACCTGCCGGAACCGGCGGCGCGACATTTCATCGACATTTCCGGCGACGGTATCGCCAACCTCGGCGAGCCGCCGCAGCCGGTCCGCGACCGGCTCGTGGAGACCGGCATCACGGTCAACGGGTTGGCGATCCTCAGCGAGGAGCCGTGGCTCGCCGACTATTACCGGCGCAACGTGATCGGCGGACCGGGGGCTTTTGTCATCGCGGCCCGCGATTTCCACAGCTTTGCCGAGGCGATGCTGCGAAAGTTGGATCAGGAGATCGCGGGCGAGCGCACACGCGTTCGCTCGCGGCCCGGCGTTTCCGAGTGGGGACGCTCCCCGGTCGTAGCGCAAGGCCGGTCGCAGCGGCGATTGAGGGTTACCGTGCTTCGGGCGCTTCGACGTAGAGGCGCATGAACGCCGCCGTCGCCTTGGCTGCTCGACGCTCTGCCTCAGCCGGGGCGGGCGCCGCGGCAACCCCCAGCAGCAAGCCCACCATCAGCCCCTCCCACAGAAGCCCGAGATATTGCGTCGCCATCTCGGCTGGCTCTCCCGGGCCAAGGAGCCCAGCCGACTGGGCGCTCGCCAGCAGCTGAGCCAGCGTGTTGCGCATGCCGTCTCGGCCGGTCGCGTCGAGCGTCCGGGCGATCTCGGGTGAGCGCGTCGCCTCAGCAATGGCGAGGCGGAAGGCCGCGATGACCGTGGGGTGGGAAATCTCGCGCACAAGGTTCGTCGCAAAGGCGGTCAGCGTCGACGCGAGCATTTGCCTGCTGCGCGGTGTCGGCAACCCGGAGGCTAATCGCATCCGCTCGGTGCGGCTTCTGATGCAAGCGACCAGCACCGCATGCTTACTGCCGAAATTCGCATAAAGATCACGTTTTGAAACCTTGGCGCGGGTCGCGATCTCGAGCGTGGTGGTAGCGGCGTAACCCTCTTCGGTGAACGCCTTGAACGCGGCGCCCAGGATGCGCTCGCACATCGGGTTATGAACCGCGGGGTTCTGGACCGCGCAATCTTGGGCCGTCGGGTTCTGCGCCACGGGCGAGACGTTTGCGGGCTTTTTCATGTGCCTCAAAATTTGGCTTTCCATGGTACCAATTCGTACCTATACTCCGGGTACTGTTAGGTACCGGTCAATTTGCCCGAGGCCGCCATGAGTGTCCAGACTTCTCGGTCCGCAAGCGCGGAACGACCCCCCGCCGTGCCCGGTGCGTTCGCGAACACCCATCCGATCGGGGCGCGAAAGGAGGCGTGGCTGGTCGTCGCTCTTTTGTTCCTGTTCATGGCGATCAATTTCGCCGACAAAGCCGTGATCGGGATCGCCGCCGTCCCGATGATGCATGACCTGAAGCTCACGCCGAGCCGGTTCGGATTGATCGGCTCGAGCTTTTTCCTGCTGTTTTCGGTCTCCGCGATCCTTACCGGCTTCATCGTCAACCATGTGCAGACGCGCTGGGCGTTGCTGGTCATGGGGCTTGTTTGGGCGCTGACTCAGTTTCCGATGCTGGGAAACGTCGGGTTTGCGACCGTTGTGGCGTGCCGGATCATTCTCGGCGCCGGCGAAGGACCGGCTTATCCGGCGGCGCTGCATTCGGCCTATAAATGGTTTCCCAACGAGCTGCGGACTTTGCCGACCGCGGTGGTGACGCAAGGCGCCGGCATCGGTGTCTTGGTGGCGCTGCCGCTGCTCAATTGGGTCATTGTCCACTATTCCTGGCGCTGGGCTTTTGGCGTGCTCGGCATCGTCGGCTTGGCCTGGACCGGGACATGGCTGGTGCTTGGACGCGAGGGCTCAATCGCCGCTCACCCGCCAGCGGGTGCGGCGGCGACATCCCGACGGGTCCCCTATGGACGGTTGTTGCTGAGCCCGACAATCGTTGCGTGCTGGTGCGCGAATTTCGCCGCCTATTGGAGCCTCTCGCAGGCGCTTTCCTGGCAGGGCGCATTCCTGATCAAGGGGCTGGGCTTCGCGCAGGGGTCGATCGGCCTGTTGGGGGCGCTGCCGGCGGTGGCGAGCGCGGTCGTGGTGATCGCCTCCGGGTGGTATTCGCAGCGCCTGATCTCGCGCGGGGTATCGAGCCGGATGGCGCGCGGCCTTCTGGGCGGCGCTTGCGTGGCGCTCGGCGGCGCGGCGCTGGTAGTCATGCCTTACGTGCCGAACATTCCACTCAAGATCGGCCTGACGACGATCGGCGTGGCGCTGCCATCGGTGATCTACGTGATGACCAATACCGTCGTCGGCGAAGTGACGCCTGCGGCTCAACGCGGCGCGCTGCTCGCCATCGGCACCGCCGTCGGCAGCTCGGCCGGGCTTCTCGCACCCTACGTCATGGGCAGCGTCATCGAGCGGGCGGCAACCTCGCTCCAGGGCTTCAACACCGGCTTCGTGATCTGCGGCGCCATCATGCTGATCGGCGGCGCCATCGGGATGGCGCTGATACGCCCCGAGCGAGAGACGACGCGGTGGGGCGGTGAACTGCCGCAAGCGGCGACCGGGCCAGCTTGAGCACGCTCACCGGTTCTGACCCGGAAAGGCTTTGCGGTCGCCGTGGTTCGCGCGAAAGCTTTTCTCGGTATAGACCCCGACACCACCCGCAATCGCCGAGCGGGCTCAAATGCAATAGGTGCGGATCGGCGGGAAGCCGTTGAACCCGACCGAGGCGTAGCTCGCGGTATAGGCGCCTGCGGCAAGGATTTCGACCGTGTCGCCGACCGCGAGGTCGAGCGGCAGGCGATATTCGGTCTTCTCGTATAGGATGTCGGCGCTGTCGCAGGTCGGCCCGGCAAGCACGACCGGCCCGCACGCCCCGGCGCGGCCCGGCGTTGCGATCCGGTATTTGATGCTCTCGTCCATGGTCTCGGCGAGGCCGTTGAACTTGCCGACGTCGAGGTAGACCCAGCGCCGCGGGTCGCCGCCGCCCTTTTGCGAAATCAGCACGACCTCGCTGCGGATCACGCCCGCGTCGCCGACCAGCGAGCGGCCCGGCTCGATGATGATTTCCGGCAGGTGATTGCCGAAATGCCGGGTCACCGCCGCCATCACGGCTTGCGCGTAACGCTCGGTCGCCGGCACCTCGCCCATGTAGTGGGCAGGGAAGCCGCCGCCGATGTTGACCATGCGCAGGTCGATGTCGGCTTCGGCGAGCAGCGAGAACATCCGCGCCGCCGTGCCGACCGCACCATCCCATTGGCCAAGGTCGGTTTGCTGCGAGCCGACATGAAACGAAACGCCGTAAGGGTCGAGTCCGCGCTCGCGGGCATGGCGGAGCAGGTCGACCGCCATTTCGGGCGCGCAGCCGAACTTGCGCGAAAGCGGCCACTCCGCTCCCGCACAATCGACGAGGATGCGGCAAAAGACGCGCGCGCCGGGCGCCACGCGCGCGAGCTTGTCGAGCTCGTGCGCGCTGTCGAACGCAAAGAGCCGCACGCCGGCGTCATAAGCAAACGCGATGTCCTTTTCCTTTTTTATCGTGTTGCCAAAAGACAGCCGAGCCGCGGGGGCGCCGTTGTCGAGGCACAACTCGATCTCGCCGCGGCTGGCGACGTCGAAATTGGCGCCCCGGCGTTCGAGCATCGCGACGATCGCGGGCGCCGGGTTGGCCTTGACCGCGTAAAAGACCCGCGCGAGCGGCAGGTGCCGACACAGCGCGTCATAGGCCTCGGCGATCACGTCGAGGTCGACGACGAGACAGGGGGTTTCGGGCGAATTGTCGGCGAGGAAGCGCGCGATCCTCTTGTTATTCATTCCTGGGGGTCATCCTTCCCGCGAGGCGGCTGAGCAAAGCAGGCGCGGGCAGCCTGGCCCTCAATGCGCGCCGCGGGCAGGACCGCGCGGGCGCGCTCTCGGGCGATTGGCCGAGCGCCAATGGAAACGAATGCCGGCCCGGTGTTAAGCCGGTCCGGCGGGGTTTCTTTGCTTAGCTCAGACTGCTCGGGTCGATGACCCGGTTGCCCCGCCCGCGCAAGCGCGTCCCGCGAAGGTTCGCGTCAGGGCAGGGCACCACGCCCCTCTGTCGGATAGCAACCATATCGACCTCCCTCTCGGGACCGGCCTTGCGGCCGGACGACCAAAAAGGACGCGTTACGTCGTTGCATAACCACGGCGGGCCATAGGCACGTGCGAGTGCGTCGAGAGCCGGATAGATACGCCGATCCGCCGGGAACGCAAGCGGCAATTCCCGAAAAATTTCGGGTTAACCGCGTTGCCCCGACCCGCTCGGGTGTGGGCCGCGCCGGGTCGGCCCACCGAAGGATCGCTCAACCCGCGACCGGCTGCCACGGGCCGTAGCACTGCGTCACGTAGGGGTAATACCCGGCCGGATTGGAGCAGTAATACCACGTCTGCGCCGCAGAATACGGTACCGCCGAGCCGTAGTACCCATCATAGGGCGCGGAATACCCCCAGCCCCACGGGTAGGCCGACCCCAGCGCCAGGCCTAGCCCAAACCCTGGGTAGAACCCGCCATAAAAACCGCCGCCATGAAACCCGCCCCCATGAAACCCGCCGCCGTGGAACCGCCCGGCATGAAACCCGCCGCCGTGAAACCCGCCGCCGTGAAACCCGCCGCCGTGAAATCCGCCGCCATGAAATCCGCCGCCGTGAAACCCGCCCCCGTGACCGCCGCCGCCATGCGGTGCCGCAACGGCGGCGCCGGAGACGCCGAGGATTGCCGAAAACAAGATAGCCGCCGCAGCGCGCACCAGGGTTTTTGTGTTCCCGGGCGGGGGTGCCGCTGGTCTGTCGGACGTCTGCATGGAGAAAGCTCCTCAATGCTCGAGGCCGGTCTCGCCGCAACCGGCGAAACGCGCCGTCGAGCTTGTGCCGCTCACTCCATGTATTGCCGTTGAACAACGCCGCCAAAGTATTTTGGGTAAACTTTGGTAAACCAAATCGGTCTGCAATATGCGGGCGACCGACGGCGCCCCCGATCGCGTTCACAACTAAAATGGGCGGCCTTTAAATTCGTTGGGCCGGCCCGACGGCCGCTTGGTGGTCCGATCGAAACGCTTGGTTCCCAAGCGTTCCGTGAATCGGCCCGCCAGATTGACAGGTTCGTGATGCGATTCAGCCAACGGATGGGAAGCATCCGTTGGCATCGCACCGCTAGCCGAGCGCCTTCTCCAGCAGGTCGAGGGCGGCGATCGAGAAGCTGCGCATGTTGTCGAGGCGGTCGCTCTTGCCGGTCTCGACCGTCATCGAGCGCTCGCCGCTAGGGCCGATCACGGCAATGCAGGAATGCCCGGCGGCATGCCCGTAGCGGCTGCCGGTCGGGCCCGCGGTGCCGGTTTCGCCGACCGACCAGGTCGTCGCCAGCTTGCCGCGGATCTTGCGGGCGAAGAGCAGCGCATAGGGCTCGGTCGAGGGTGTGATGCCGGTCAGCTCCTGCTCCCCCACGCCCAGGAGCTCGGCCCGCGACTGGCGCGTGTAGACGACCGCCCCGCCGAGGAAATAGGCCGAGGCTCCCGGCACTGCCAGCAGCGCCGCCGACAGCAGACCGGCGGTCGACGATTCGGCGACCGAGATCGTCTCGTTGCGTGCCTTGAGCTTGGCCGCGATCCGTTCGGCCTGGGGCAGCAGATCCTGCAACATCGCTCCACCTCCGTTTTCGTGTCGGGGCGCCTTTCGTATCGGGGGCGCCGCCAGCGCGCCCGGCAACCGCCCGCGCGAGCTTAATCCTCGCGAACTCAGTCCGCGCGAGCTTAATCCTCGCGAACTCAGTCCGCGCGAGCTTAGTCCTCGCGAACTTAGTCCTCAGTGAAACTGCGGCTTGACCTTTTCGCACAACAGTTGCAGCGACTTCAGCACCTGCTGGTTGGGGATCTTGGTGCCGCAATTCATCTCGGCCAAAATGCCGTCGAGGCCGAGCTGTTCCTTGAGCCCCATCAGCCGGTCGGTCACCTGCTCCGGCGTGCCGACGATGATCTTGTCGCGCAACGCCTCGTCGTAGCTGATCGTCTGCAATCGCCGTCCCCGCGCGGCGCGGTCCTCGATCGCGCGCACCCCGGCGCGGGTCGCCGAGTCTTCGAGCCGCTCGCCGAGGTAGCGGTAGAAGTACATGATGCTGTCTTCCGGCTCGGAGCGCGCCTTCTCGGCGGTCTCGGCGACATAGACCGGGGCGCGCAGGAACACCTTGCCCTCGCCCGGGTGACCCGCCTCCTTCCACGCCTCGCGATAGGCCCGGATGTTCGGGGCGAGCTCCTCGAGGGTCCCGAGGCGGACCGCGACAAACACGCCGTGGCCGAGCCGGCCGATCGCCGGGAAGGTGTCGGGGCTGTTGGCGGCGATGCGGATTTCCGGCCACGGCTTCTGAAAGGGCTTTGGCGTCAGCCGGACATTGTCGAACTTGTAGAACTTGCCGGAATAGGAAAACGTGTCCTCGGTCCAGGCGCGCTTCAGGATTTCGAGCGTTTCGGCAAAGCGGTCGCGGCTTTCGCCATAAGGGACGCCGTAGGCTTCATAGGTGCGCGGGAAACCGCTGCGCCCGACGCCGAAGATCAGCCGGCCCTGGCTGATCTGGTCGACCGTCGCCGCCTCCTCCGCGATGCGCAGCGGGTGACACAGCGGCAACACCTGCACCCCGGTGCCGATTTTCATGCGGCTGGTGCGCGCGGCGATGGCGCTCGCGATGGTCAGCGGCGCCGCGCACACCGAGCGTTCGGGGGCGACATGAATCTCGGCGAGCCACATCGCGTCGAGGCCCCAGCGCTCGGCCGCGTCGACCTGGGCGAACGACTCGGCGAACGCCGCCGGCTGGCTGGTCCCGGCCGGGCACTGAAATTCATGAAACATCCCGAACTCGAACGGCATCTCTTTCTCCTTCGCGCCACGCCCCGCCACGCAACGACTGGCCTCACACAACCGGCGAGACCGATGCGACAAACCCTCGGAACCCTCGCCGGCAGCGCCCGCGCGCCAAGCGCCGTTCGGCCGCCGCCAATCCGCCACATTATGTGGGCCGCCGCGCCGTGACCAGCCAAGAATCGCGGTGTGACGGCAGCCGGTCGACGGGCGCAAGCTGCAATCTCCGAAGCGCGCCGCCAGGATCGCGAGGGGTCGCCTCGCGAACCCGGCAACCGGCAGCACGATCCCCCAGACGCCGACAGGGCTGATCTAGGAGACGCTGCAGTCCCAATCCGCCGTTCTTGCCCACACCGACGTATTCGCGATGGGCGGCATCCGCGATTTATGCGTCGCGCCGATCGCGTCTTTTGACGGCCGTTCGGCTGGTGCAAATCCCGCGGCGGGTTGATTGCCGCTCGCCGGTTGAGGAGCTTGCTCGGGCGGCGGCGGCGCCGGCCGTCAGAGCCGCGTCGGGTCGGCGATCGCGACGAGCAGGTCGCGGTATTCCTCGCAGGTGGTGCCGCAGATCTTCTTGATCGCTTGCAGCTGCGCTTCGGCGCGCGGCACGTCGCCTTTGATCAGATAGGCCTCGCCGAGATATTCCCGGACCTGCGCGTAATTCGGGTCGAGCGCCACCGATTTCAGGTAATAGCCGATCCCTTTGTCGACCTCGCCCATCCGGCGCGTCGCATAACCCCGATAGTTGAGCGCCACCGCGGTGTTGGGATCCTTCATCAGGTCGAGCACCGCGAGCGCTTCGGTGTAGCGCTCGGTTTTGGCGAGGGCGTAGGCGTTTTCGGCGAGGTTCTTGTCGGGCAGCACGCCGTTTTCCGCCTTGACGCATTTCTGGTTGCGGCTGTCCCACACCTCGCCCTTGCCACAGGTCCGTGTGTTGGGCTGGTTGTCGCCACCCCCGCCGCCGTCGGCGAAAGCCGCCGCGGCCAACGCCAGCGTGAACCCCAACGCCGCCGCGGCAACGGCCGCCCGGCGCCCGGCCGGTATCGAAATCGTCATTTAGCCCTCCCCGCAGGCCCTAAAGGTTAGGACCGTTGCGAGCCGGGTTTATTCCGCGCCGGCCGACGCTGCAATGCGCGAGGGATGGGCTGGGTAGACCCCGAGGATCTTCAGCTCGCGCGAGAAGAAGGCGAGCTCTTCCAGCGCCAGCGCCAGCGGCCGGTCCTCGGGATGGGCCTCGACGTCGGCGTAGAACTGGGTCGCGGTAAAAGCGCCGCCGACCATGTAGCTCTCGAGCTTGGTCATGTTGACGCCATTGGTGGCGAACCCGCCGAGCGCCTTGTAGAGCGCCGCCGGCACGTTGCGCACGCGAAACAGAAACGTCGTGACCGAAGGCGTGTCGCGCGGAGGCCGCAGCGCCTCGCGCGCCATGATCAAAAAGCGGGTGGTGTTGTGCGCCGCGTCCTCGATGTTCTCCTTGAGCGCGACGAGGCCGTAGATCCGGCCGGCGAGCTCGGAGGCGATTGCCGCGACGCTGGGGTCGCCGCGGGTAGCGATCTCGGCAGCGGCGCCGGCGGTGTCGGCGGCGACCACCGGCTCGACGCCGAGCTCGCGGATCAGCTTGCGGCATTGCGAGAGCGCATGGACATGGCTTCTGACCGTGCGGATTTGCGCCAGGCTCGCACCGGGAACGGCGAGCAGATGATGGTGCACCGGCTCGAAATGCTCGCCGATGATGTGCAGTCCCGAATCCGGCATCAGGTGATGGATGTCGGCGACGCGGCCGGCGACCGAGTTCTCGATCGGAATCATTGCCAGGCGCGCCCGGCCCTCGCGCACCACGCCAAACGCATCCTCGAACTGGTTGCACGGCAAGGTCGCCATGTCCGGGAAGACGCGCCGGCAGGCAAGGTCCGAATAGGCGCCGGAGGCCCCCTGAAACGAGATCGTCCGCGCCGGGTCGGTCGCTTCCAGTGTCATCGTCCTGCGCTGCATACGAAGTTGTCCCGGCCTTAAAGCACGCGGCCAGCTGGTCTTCCGCCCGCATTGTTGCGGACGGATTGTCCTCTCTCCTTATCGAATGGGTACCGGGAAGTATAGTGCGGCCAAGCCTGTCCGGGAGCCCGGTCAGGCGACGAGGCCGGCCATCGGCCGCACCGCGGCGCTATCGGGGAACACCGTCGCGGCAAGCGCGCGCTCGTCGACGCCGAGGTGGTCGCGGAGGAGCCCCTTCAACACGGCGCGCAGGTCGGTCGTCGGCCGCAAGTCCCGGCCCTCGTAGAGGTCCTGGTCCTTGAGGCCGGGCCAGTCGGCGACGACGCGGCCGCCCTTCAGCGCACCGCCCGCGAGAAGCGCCACCGTCGCGGTGCCGTGATCGGTGCCGCCGGCGCCGTTCATGTGCGCGGTGCGGCCGAATTCGGTGACCGCGACGACGATCGTTTCGCGCCACGCGTCGCCGACGTTGGCGGCGATCGCCGCAGTCGCGTCGTCAAGCGCGCCCAACAAGTCGGTGAGCCGGCCCTTGACCGTACCCTCGTTGACGTGAGTGTCCCAGCCGTCAAAGGCGAGCGCGCCGACCCGCGGCCCGTCCGGCCGGGCGAGAAACTTCCCCGCAGCACCGGCGGCCTCGGCGAAATAGGCGCGCACGCGGGCGACGCCGCCAGCCTGGACGACCGGGCTGCCGTTTGGCGGCGCCTGGTCGATTCCCCCGGCATGGGCAATCGCGGCGAGGCCGATGCGCTCCTCCAGCACCCGCGCCAGCACCGGGTCGGTGTGGCGATAGAGGTCGAGCAGGCGCAACGTCGTCTCGTCGGTCACCGGCGGCAGCCGCGGCGCTTCCCACGCCAACACCGGGGCCCGGCCGCGCATGACCAGCGGGGTCACCGGCCCGATCGCCAAGCCATCCCTGGCGTGCGAATCCGCCGAGCCCTCCGGCGCCAGCGACGCGAGCGCACGGTTGAGCCAGCCGGTGTCGAGAGCCCCCGGCCTGGTAGCCCCGGTCTCCAGCATGTCCTGGCCGTCGAAATGCGAGCGGTCGCGGTAAGGCGTCGCGACCGCGTGCACGACCGTGGCGTGCCCGTGACGATAGAACTCGTAGAGGCTGGGCATCGCCGGGCTCAGTGCAAACAGGCCGTCGAGCCGCCAGCCCGGCGCGGCACCATCGAGGGTGAGCGCGTCCCCGCCGCGCAGGTCGCGCCAGCGCGGGTCGCCGACCGGCGCCACGACGGCAAGCCCGTCAAGCGCGCCGCGCAATACGATCACCAGAAAGCGCGGGTCGCGGCCGGCGGCGCGCGCTCGGCGCGGAAACTGCGCCCAGGCAAAAAGAGCACCCGAGCCGGCCATCAGGTCGCGGCGGGTCGGACTGCCAAGCGCGGTCATCGCCAGGTCACCTGCGCAGGAATTCGGGGGCCATCAATGCCAAGGTCAGCGCCTGCGGCCGGCTTTCGGCTCGTGCAAGGCTGCGCCGCAGATCCGTCGAAGCGAGCGGGCCGAGCGCCGCCTCGGTCACCGCCGCGGGATCGAGCGACGGCCCGACGCGCTGCGCAAAGGCGTTGGCGATCTCAAGCCGTTCGGCGAGGCCGTCGAGCCATGCGGCGTTGTCGTCGGGAAAGCCTTTTGGCGCGGGCGGCCGCCACAGCGGCTCGCCGAGCAATGCCGCGGCACCCACAAGGCGGCGGATCTCGACGCCCTGCCCGGTGGCGCGCAGCGCGGCCACGAGCCATTCGCCGGGGCGCTTTACCTTCGCCTGTTGCGGCGCCCACGCTTCCGGGGCCCCGACGAGCGCCTTTGCGACCTCTTTCAGGTCGCCGTCGGTGTCGCGAAAGCGCCGTGCCAAGCGGTCGACCAGCGCCGGCGGCGGATCGTCGGCGACAAAATGGACCGCGAGCTTGGTAGCGACGTGCGTCGCCGTCGCCGGATGGCGCGCCAGGTCGGCCAGCACCGCGTGCCCTTGCTCGACGCCGGTATCGGGATAGGTCTTGCCGAGAACGGTCTGCGCGCCGGGCTCGTGCGCGCGCGGGATGAACACAAACCGGCCGCCGATGTCGGGGTCGGTGACCACCGGCCGCAAGGTCCAGCCGGTCAGCACCTTGGCAAAGCCGATTACGTCATCCTGGGTGTAGCCGGTGCGCACGCCGAGCGTGTGCAGCTCCAGGATCTCGCGGGCGAAATTCTCGTTGAGGCCCTTGCCGCGGTTGATCCCGGCGACCGAATCGGGACCGATCGACTGGGCGTCGTTCAGATAGAGAAGCATCGCCGGGTGAGTCTCGGCGGCGAGCAGCAAGTCGACAAATCGGCCGAGCACATGCGGGCGGATCGCCTCGCGCTCATAGCCGCCGGCCATGATCGTAGCGTCGAGGCTGACGCAGAAATGGTTTGACCAGAACCATGCCAGCCGCTCGACAAATCCGACCTCGGCGTCGCACGCGGCAGCGACCCGCGCCGTGGCCTCGGCGAAAAAAATTTGCTGCGGCAGCGGCGGCGGGGCTGCCTCGCCCTGCCCCGGCTTGGCGGTGACCGATGCCTTTGATTCCTCGGCCGGGGCCGCGATGCCCCGCCGCGCGAGCTTTGCCTCCGCCGCCCGTGCGGCGTTGTACTCGAACACCGCGCGGTATGCGGCGTCGCTGCTCAACAGCCGCGAATCGAGAATCTGTCCGGCATTCGGCCGGTCGAGATCGGCCACGAGCGCCCCCTCGGGGTCGCCGGCGATCGCCGCGACCGTCCCGGGGCGCGGTCCAAGCCCGAACCGGTGCAGTGCCAGAACCGCTTTTTCCGGATCCCGCGCCATTTGGCGAATTATGCGCCGGCCTGCGGCAAAATATCCCCGCGTTTCCGGCCCGGCGCCCGCCGCCCGGGGTGGTCGGGCCGCTTACCGCATCAGCTCGCGGGCGCGGGCGAGGTCGGCCGGCGTGTCGACCTGCACGCCGAGACGCGCGGCATCGATCAGGCTGACCGAGATGCGCATGCCGGCCTCGAGCGCCCGCAGCTGCTCCAGCCGCTCGCGTTGTTCGAGCACGCCCGGCGGCAAGCCGACAAACCGCTCGAGCGCCGCCCGGCGATAGGCATAGAGCCCGATATGCTCGTAATGCGGCCCCTCCCCCCACGGGACCGCGGCCTTGCTGAAATAAAGCGCGCGCGCCGGCAGCGCCGGGTCGGCAAACCCGGCGACGACCTTGTTGACGCTGGTGTCGGAGAGTGCCGCCGCGTCCCCGATTACCGCGGCCAGGGTCGCGATGTCGGTTTCGGGGTCGGCGAGCCCGGCGAGCGCCGCGCCGATCGCGGCCGAGTCGAGCATCGGCAAGTCGCCCTGGACGTTGACGACGGCGTCGTGCCGGCGCTCTGGGTCGAGGCGCATAATCGCCTGGTGAATACGGTCGGATCCGGTCGGCAACGCCGGGTCGGTCAGCACCGCGCGCCCCCCCGCCGCCTCGACCGCCTCGACGATTTCGCGGTCGCCGCAGGCGACGACGACCGGCGCCACTTTGGCCATCACCGCGCGCCGCCAGACATGGACGATCATCGGCGTCCCGGCGATGTCGGCAAGCGCCTTTCCCGGCAGCCGCGTCGAGGCAAGCCGGGCCGGGATCAGGATGATCGGGTTGAGCGGGCCGGCGGCGGTCACGGCAGGCTTCTCGGCGCGCAAGTCTCAAGGTCAAGGCAGCGACAACATGCCCGGTTCGGAGCATTGCCGGAAGCGTGATAATTCATTTGAGTTGTCGGGGGGAATTCGATTTCCTGCCGGACCCGGCGCGGTAGGAAAGGCCGTCGATGTCGTCTTTCGAGTGGAACAAGATCATTGCCTCGGTACTGACCGCGCTGATCGTGGCGATGGTCGCCGGGATTCTGTCGGACATGCTCGTACGGCCGAAACCGCTCGAAAAGCCGGTGTTCGAGGTGGCCGGCGCACCGGCGAGCTCCGCTCCCGCCGAGCAGGCCGCAGCACCCAAGCTCGCGCCGATCACCCCGCTGCTGGCGAAGGCGGACGCCAAAAAGGGCCAAGAGCTGACCAAGATCTGCCAGACCTGCCACACCTTTAACAAGGGCGAGCCGAACAAGATCGGCCCCAATTTGTTCGGTGTCGCGGGCGGCCCGATCGCCGAAGACCGCGGCGGCTATGCCTTCTCCGACGCGTTGGCGGGGCATAAGGGGCAGAAATGGGATCCGGAAACACTGAACCAGTGGCTGAATAATCCGCAGCAGTTCGCCCCAGGCACCAAGATGACGTTTGCCGGGTTCCCAAAAGCCGAGGACCGCGCGGACGTGATCGCCTATCTGCAATCTCTGAAATAACGATGCAGGCGACAATTCCTGGGAAGAACCCCCCGCCCGGGCCTTCCCACGTGCGGGAAGCGAAAAAGACCCGCGCCGCGGGGGAGTGAGGGTTCCCGGGAGTGGCGCCGCCCAATCTCGACAACTTTGTTAGTCTGGCGTCGGATTTGGCCGACGCCGCCGGCGCCGCGATCCGGCCTTATTTCCGTACCAAGCTGACCGTCGACGACAAGCCCGATTCGACCCCGGTCACCGCCGCCGACCGCGCCGCCGAACAGGTCATGCGCCGGATGATTGAGAGCCGCTTTCCAGATCACGGCATTCTCGGTGAAGAGTTCGGCCGGGTGCGCGAGGACGCCGAGTTCGTCTGGGTGCTCGACCCGATCGACGGCACCAAGTCCTTTATCAGCGGCGTGCCGCTGTTCGGCACGTTGATCGCGCTCACTCATGCCGGCCGCCCCATCCTCGGTGTCATCGACCAGCCGGTTTCGCGCGAGCGCTGGCTCGGCGTCCAGGGGCGGCCGAGCACCTTGAACGGCGCCGCGATCCGTTGCCGCTCCTGCGCCGGGCTGGGTTCGGCCACCCTCTTCGCGACCACGCCCGACATGTTCCGCGGAGCTGACGCAGCGGCATTCGGCCGGATTTCGGCCGCGGTCAAGCTGACCCGTTTTGGCGCCGACTGCTACGCCTATGGCCTTGTGGCCGCGGGTTTTGTCGATCTCGTGCTTGAAGCGAGCCTCAAGCCCTACGATTTTTGCGCGGTCGCCCCGGTCGTCGAGGGAGCGGGCGGTGTCGCCACCGACTGGCGCGGGTCGGCGCTCGGCCTCGCGTCCGACGGGCGGGTTCTCGTCGCCGGCGACCGGCGCAGCCACGAGGCAGCGCTGACCCTCCTCCACGGCTGAGCAGGTCACAAGGACAACGCGTATGGGTAAAGTATCGGCAATTGCGGCTGCCCTCTTTTTGCTGATCGGGGTTGGCGGGGCCCAGGCGGCGCCGAGCGAGGGCATGTCGCTGTTCGGCGACCTCAAGTACAAGCCGGGCTTTACGCATTTCGACTACACGAACCCCGAGGCGCCCAAGGGCGGGGTGATGCGGTACTCGGCGATCGGCACCTTCGACACCTTGAACCCGTTTGTCATAAACGGGGTGCCGGCGGCCGGGATCAGCCTGATCTTCGACACCCTGTCGGCATCCTCGGAAGACGAGCCGTCAAGCGAATACGGGCTGGTCGCCGGGACGATCGACCTCGCCCCCGACAAGCTGTCGGTGCTCTACACATTGCGCAAGGACGCGCGATTTCACGACGGCACGGCGATGACCCCCGCGGATGTCATCTGGACGTTCGAGACGCTGCAAAAGGACGGCCTGCCTGCCTATCGCGAATATTATGGCGACGTGACCAAGGTCGCGCAGGAAGGCGACCGCGGTGTCCGCTTTTATTTCAAATCCGCGAAGAACCGCGAGCTGCCCCAGATCATCGGGCAAATGCCGGTGCTGTCGAAGGCGTACTGGTCGGGTCGTGATTTTGAAAAGACGACCTTGACCCCGCCGCTCGGCAGCGGCCCCTACACGATCAAGACGATCGACCCCGGGCGCTCGATCACTTACAGCCGGGTCAAGGATTACTGGGGCGCCGACCTGCCGGTCAACAAAGGCCGCTACAATGTCGACACGATCCGCTACGACTACTATCGCGACGCGACGATCGCGCTCGAGGCGTTCAAGGCCGGGCAATACGACGTGCGCCTCGAGAATTCGTCAAAAGACTGGGCTACCGGCTATGACTGCCCAGCGTTGCGCGCCGGCCTGATCAAAAAGGAGCAGCTCCCGGACGGGCTGCCGAGCGGCATGCAGGGCTTTGGCTACAACCTGCGGCGGCCGATCTTTCAGGATCCGCGGGTGCGCGAGGCGCTGGCTTATGCCTTCGACTTCGATTGGTCGAACAAGACGTTGTTTTACGGGGCCTACGAGCGCACCCGCAGCTATTTCGACAATTCGGAACTGGCCGCGACCGGGGTGCCGCACGGGCCGGAACTGCAGATCCTCGACCCGTTCCGCGGGCAAATCCCCGACGCCGTGTTCACCACCGAATACGACCCTCCGAAATACGACGGCTCGGGCAACATCCGCGACGGGCTGCGCAAGGCGCTGAAGCTCCTGATGGCGGCCGGCTGGACGTTCAAGGACGAGAAGCTCGTCAATGCCAAGACCGGCCAGCCCTTCGAATTTGAAATCCTGCTCGACAACCCGCAATTCGAGCGGATTGTCCTGCCGTTTGTCGACAATTTGAAGCGCATGGGCGTCACCGCACGGGTGCGCACCGTCGACACCGCGCAGTACGAGCGTCGGATGGACACGTTCGACTACGACATGACCGTGGTGCTGTTCCCCGAATCCCTGTCGCCGGGCAACGAGCAGCGCGAATACTGGGGCTCGCGGGCCGCCGACGAGCAAGGCAGCCGCAATGTGCTCGGCATCAAGAGCAAGGTCGTCGACGCGCTCGTCGAAGAGCTGATCCAGTCGCCCGACCGCGCGAGCCTTGTCGCCCACACCCGCGCCCTCGACCGGGTGTTGCAGTACGGCTATTACGTAATCCCGCAATTCCATCTGGCGGCCAACCGGGTCGCCTATTGGGACAAATTCCGCCGCCCGGCGGTGTCGCCCAAATACGGGGTCGGCTTGGACACCTGGTGGGTCGACCCCGGCGCCGAAAAGTCGGTCGAGGCCAAAAAAGGCGCGGTCACGAAGCAGTGACACCGCCGCCCCTCACCCGCCTCGCTGCGCTCGGCTCCCTCTCCCGCATTGCGGGAGAGGGAGGGCACGGCGCGAAGCGCTGGGTGGGTGAGGGCGGGCCCGGCTCTCCGCGAGACGACCCATGATCGCCTACGCGATCCGGCGGGTGCTGCTGATCATCCCGACCTTGCTCGCGATCATGGTCGTCAATTTCGTGATCGTGCAGGCCGCACCTGGCGGCCCGGTCGAGGAGATGATCGCAAAGCTGAAGGGCGAAGGGGTGAGCGCCACCGAACGGGTCAGCGGCGGGACCGGCGAGATCAAGATGCCGTCGGCCGCCGGCAGCGCGCTCAACTCGCGCTATCGCGGCGCGCGCGGGCTAGACCCGGCGCTGATCAAGGAGCTCGAAAAGCAATACGGCTTCGACAAGCCGCCGCTGACCCGCTTTTTGATGATGATGCGGAACTACTTGACCTTCGACTTTGGCAAAAGCTTTTTTCGCGACCAGCGCGTCGCCGACCTGATCAAGTCCAAATTGCCGGTGTCGATTTCGATCGGGCTGTGGACGACCTTGATCACCTACCTCGTTTCGATCCCGCTCGGCATCAGAAAGGCGGTGCGCGACGGCAGCCGGTTCGACGTGTGGACGAGCGCGGTCATCATCGTCGGCTACGCGGTGCCGAGCTTTCTGTTCGCGGTGCTGCTGATCGTGCTGTTCGCCGGCGGCAGCTATCTGTCGATCTTTCCGTTGCGCGGGCTCGTCAGCGACAATTGGGCGTCATTGTCGTGGCCGATGCGGATTGCCGACTATTTCTGGCACATCGCGCTGCCGATCACCGCTCTAGTGATCTCGGGCTTTGCGACCCTGACGATGCTGACCAAGAATTGTTTTCTCGACGAGGTCAACAAGCAGTACGTGCTGACCGCGCGCGCGAAAGGGTTGACGGAGCGCCGCGTCCTCTACGGCCATGTGTTCCGGAACGCGATGCTGCTGGTCGTCGCCGGGTTTCCGGCGGCGCTGGTCGGCATTCTGTTCACCGGGTCGTTGCTGATCGAGGTGATCTTTTCGCTCGACGGGCTCGGCCTCCTCGGCTTTGAGGCGGCGATCAACCGCGACTACCCGATCATGTTCGCGACCCTCTACGTCTACACGCTGATCGGCCTCGTTTTAAAGCTGGTCAGCGACTTGACCTACATGCTGATCGACCCGCGCATCGACTTCGCAACCCGTCGCGCGTAACGCGAGAGCACCGGCAAGGCAAGCGACCGGACCGCCGGCGCCCCGCCTCGCTCACCTTCGCCGCGCGGCCGCTAACAACGATCAGCCGAGCACTTCCCGATTGACCACATTCTCGCGATTGGGCTTGCCGTCGAGCACGCTCAAGATGTTCTCGACGGCGGCGGCGCCCATGCGGTCGACCGCCTCGCGGGTGACCCCGGCGACATGCGGCGCGGCGATGAAATTCGGCAGGGTAAGAAGCGGGTTGTCCTGCGGCGTCGGCTCCTCGACAAAGACATCGAGTGCGGCACCGGCGATGCGGTTCGCCTTAAGCGCGTCGTAGAGAGCCCGTTCGTCGACGATGCCGCCGCGCGCCGTGTTGACGATAAAGGCGGTGCGCTTCATATGGCCGAGCCGGGCGGCGTCGAACATTCCGACCGTCTCCGGCGTCTTCGGGCAGTGGATGGTGATGAAGTCGGCGCGCGCGACCGCGGCATCGAGGTCGCCGACCGGCTCGTAGCCCATGCCGCGGATCGTCTCCGAATACATGTAGGGGTCGTAGACCAGCACGTTCGTCTCCATCGCCGCGAAGCGCTTGGCCGAGCGCGTGCCGATCTTGCCAAAGCCGACGATCAGCACGGTCTTACCGTAGAGATCGGCCGGCATCTCCTTGTAGCGGTCGTGCCAGCGGCCCTCCTTGACCAGCGCGTCCATCGCCGCACCGCGCCGCGCCAACGACATGATCAGAAACACCCCGGCCTCGGCGACGCTGACCGAGTTGGCGGTGCCGCCGATCATCAGCGGGATCTTGCGCCGAGTGAGCGCCGGCACGTCGACCGCGTCGTAGCCGACGCCGATGCGAGAGACGACTTCGAGTCCTGGTGCCGCGTCGAGCTCGGGATCGCTGAACGGCTGCACGCCGAGCGCCACCCCGGCGACATCCTCGAGCAGCCGGTGCAGCTCGGCCTTGGACACCGTGTACTGATAGGGCACGCCTTCGACATCCTCGCGCGCCTCGACGATCGCCCACCCCGCCCTCGACATCGTCGTCGGCAACAGCAGTTTCTTCCGGTTAGTGCCGCTCGTCGTACCCCGATCGGTCGTGTTCACCCGCTCTCTCCCCAACGAATTTCGCGCGCCGAGCCTACTATGCCAGCCGCCGCCGCCGCCAGCCTTCGCGACTAGGGGAGGAGTTCGGAGAGGCGGCGGATGATGCGGTCGGGGCGGACCGGGCAGTCGGGCGGCAGGCCCATGCCGTAGCCGTCGTGCCAGATCGCGTGGATGCCGAGGCGCTGCGGCGCCGCGACCTCCCATTCGAGGTTGTCGCCGACCATCCAGGTGTCGCGCGCGCTGACGCCGAGCGCCGCCATCGCATGGGTGTAGGCGCGCTCCTCGGGCTTGCCAAAGCCGTGCTCGCCCTCGATCTGAATGTGGTCGAAGCGATGCTCGAGCGCGAACCGCACCACTTTGGCGCGTTGCGGCGCGCCGGCTCCGTTGGTGATCAGCGCCAGCCGGACGCCCAGCTCCTTCAACTTGTCGAGCGTGTCGTGCGCGCCCGGAAAGCACTGCAACTCGGCGTCGTGCAAAGCATTGAAGCGGTCGGCGATCTCGTCGGACAGCGTTCGCGGAGGAACCGCGTGGCCGCCCGCCGCCAGCGCCTGGAAGGCGTCGCCGACGATCCGCCGGCGCGCCTCGCCGATGCGGTGGCGCCAATGCTTGTGCCGCGCCGGATCAGCCCACAAATCGCGCGAGCTGTCCATGATGGCGGCGATCGCGGCCGCCGGCGTCAGCGGCGCCAGATGATCGACATAGGCGCCGAGCACCCGCTGCCATTGCGACTCGGCTGGGCCAAAGGCGACCAGGATCGTGTCATCGAGGTCGAACAAAATTGCGCGCGGCAGCTGCGGCATCGACGGTTCCTCCGGCATTCGGCTCAGGCGCCGGCTGCGTCTGACCGGTGGGCCCGCCACCCGCCCGCAGACCACCGATCACTATCGCTCGCCAACCGCACAGCGGCAAACCGTGCCGCCCGATCGCGGCAGCGCGGCGCGGCGGGATCGCTGACAAATCTCGCCGCCGCCCGAATCTTTTTGCGTGCGGGGGGAGCCAACGAAATAATTCGCGCGCACTTTTCGCGCAAGCTTCGCCTGTTGTGGCTGCGGAGCGTAATTTCGCCACAAGCGCCGGGCAACATGCTCATGAATCACGTTTTGCGAAGGAGGTGGGATTGGCAGTCGCCGCGTCGATGCCGTTGAGGCTGACGATCTGCGGGCTGGACGAGATCGCCGGCCATTGCGCGCAGGGCGTCACCCATGTGCTCTCGATCCTCGACCCGGGCTGGCCGGAGCCCGAGCCGATTGGTAGCTTCGAACTCGGTCGGCGGTTGAAGCTGAATTTCCACGACGTGATCGAGGCGACCCCGGAGTGGATCGCCCCCGAGCAATGCGATGTCGAGCTGTTGCTCGCGTTCGGGCGCAACCTTGGCGACTGGACAGGCGATGACGGAGGCGACCCCGAAGCGCGGGAGCTCCATCTGCTCGTCCACTGCCATGCCGGAGTGTCGCGCTCGACGGCCGCGGCGATCCTGTTGTTGGCGCAGCATCATCCCGACCGGCCGGCGCGAGACATCGTCGGCCGAGTCATCCGGCTGCGCCCGCGCGCGTGGCCCAACCTGCGCATGGTCGAGATCGGCGATGCGCTGCTCGGTCGCGACGGCGAGATCGTCGCCGCGGTGCGCTCGCTTTACCGGCTGATGCTCGACCGCGAGCCCGGGCTTGCCGACGCAATGATCGACGCAGGCCGCGGCCGTGAGGTCGCCGCCGCCGGCGTGTGAAACGCCGGCCCGGTCGAGGCAGGCCAAATGGGGCGCGGGCGCGACGGCGTCGCGTCTACATTTAGGGCTTTGCCGTCTGCTTGCCGGCCGAGGCCTTGTCTGCGCCCTTCTTTTTCTGCTTGGGTTTTTTGGCTTCCCGGCCCGAGCGTTTCTGCTCCTTGTTCGCCATCGCCGCCTCCGTTCGCCTCGCGTGACCCGGAATATGCGACAGATGTCGGCCGATGCAACAGCAGATCGCCCGCGGCCTAGGAACGCGCCGTCCAGCGCTTTTTCTCAACCGCGGCATCGGGAGCGGCGGCAATGGCGGTGAGGCGCCGTTCGAGGTCTGGGGTCGGCCAGGCGGCCGCTGTCGCCTCCTCATAGGCGCGGCACGCCTGCAACACCGCGAGGTCGCCGTAAAGCGGCCCAACCACTTGGAGCCCGACCGGCAACCCGTCGGCGAACCCGCACGGCACCGAGGCCGCGGGGTTTTTGGTCAGGTTGAAAGGCGGCGTATAGGGCATCCACTCCGGGAAATTCTCCGGGTTCGGCCGGCCGTCGCCGCGCGGGTCGGCGTAGGCCGCGGGGATCGGCATGGTCGGGGCCAACAGCAGGTCCCAGCGGTCGAAAAACCGCCGCAAGCTCTGGCCGAGCGCCGCCCGGCGCGCGACCGCGTCGACATACTCCTCCTGCGTCACCCGCTCCCCGCTGCGGCACAGTGCTACGAGCCCCGGATCCATCAGCGCCGGCGCGCTTGGCGGCAATGCCCGCAGCAAGGCCCAGAACGCCGCCCGCGCCAACGGCTCGAAAATGCCCTTCGGCGGTTGCGGGAACGGGTCGGCGAGCTCGACCTCGGCGCCGAGGCCGCGGAAGACGTCGGCGGCGCGCTCGACAGCGGCGCGCACCGCCGGCTCGGGCTCGGCGAGACCGAGGGTCGGCGACAACGCCACGCGCTTGCCCTTCAACGACCCCTCGCCCACCCGCTCGCGATATGTGACGCCGTCGTCGGGCAGGCTGTGCCAATCACGCGAATCCGGCCCCTTGATCGCGTCGAGCATCAGGGCGGCGTCCGCGACGGTGCGCGCCATCGGCCCGACATGCGCCACGTCGCCAAACGCCGAAGGCGGGTAGACCGAGACCCGGCCAAAGGTCGGCTTCAACCCGAAGATGCCGCAAAACGCCGCCGGGATGCGGATCGAACCGCCGGCGTCGGTGCCGACCGCGAGCGGACAAATGCCGGCCAGCACCGCCGCAGCACTGCCGCCGCTGCTCCCGCCCGGCGTGCGCTCGAGGTCCCACGGGTTGCGGGTGACGCCGGAGAGCGGCGAGTCGGTCAACGGCTTCCAGCCGAATTCGGGTGTCGTCGTCTTGCCGAACAGCACGGCGCCATGGGCCCGCAGCGCCGCGGTGACCGGCGAGTCTTCGTTCCAGTCCTGGTTCGGGTCGATCGTGCGCGAGCCGACAAGACGCGGCCAGCCCGCCGTCAGCACGGTGTCCTTGATCGCCACCGGCACGCCGTCGAGCAGGCCCTGCGGCTCACCCCGCCGCCAGCGCGCCTCCGAGGCGCGCGCCTGCGCCGTCGCCGCCCGCGGGTCGTAAAGCACAAAGGCGTTCAGCGCCCCTTCATAGCGTTCGAGCCGCCGCAAGGTTTCAGCCAGCACCTCGACCGGCGACAGCTGTTTGCCGCGGTAGAGTGCGAGCATCTGCGCCGCCGACAGGAAGGCAGTGTTCTCGGCCATCACACCCTCTCAGGTCGTCGCAACGACATTGGCGAGCGGCTCGCCGCGGACAAAACGGTCGATGTTGCGGGCGATGTCGCGGGAGCGGCGCTCGATCGTCCCGTCGGTGCGCGGCGAGCAGTGCGGTGTCATGATCACGTTCGGCAATTCGTGGAACGGGTGGCGCGACGGGCGCGGCTCGCGGTCCTCGGCGCTCGGGTAGCGCCACCAGGTGTCGAGCGCCGCCCCGGCGATGGTTCCGTCGCGCAACGCGTCGTAGAGCGCGTCCTCGTCCGCGATCGGCCCCCGCGCGAGGTTGATCAGAAAGGCGCTGCGCTTCATCGCCGCAAGCCGGCGCTCGTTGATCAGCCCCGTCGTTTCAGGGGTCAAAGCGCAGCTCAGAACGACGATGTCGCATTCGCCAAGCATCCGGTCGAGGTCGGCCCATGGAAAGACGCGCTCGACCGCGGGCGGCGCCAGCCGCGCCGTGCGATTGGCCGCGAGTACCCGACAGCCGAGTGCTGCAGCGCGCGCGGCGACCTCCTGGCCGATATGACCGAGCCCGACCACGCCGACGGTCTGGCCGCCGATCTCGCCGCGCGTCGGCCCGCCCACCGTCGGGCTCCAGTACCACGAGCCGGCGCGGAACGACGTCGCGATCTCGAAGAGCCGATGGCGCCAGGCCAGCATCATCATGACCGCGAACTCGCCGAGGGCGGGGCCGTGGCCGTAGGCGTTGCACAGGGTGACGCCCTTCGGCAGGGCCGACACGTCGATGCCGTCGGTCCCGGCAAGCGGCACCTGCACGAGCCGCAGCCGCGGCGCCGGCGGATAGCCGCGCCGCCAGGCGCCGGTCAGCACGATGTCGGCATCGGCGAGTGCCGCGGCGAGGAGCACCGGGTCGCCTCCGTCGAGGAGCTCCGTTCGTATATCCGAGGCGATGAATCCGGTAATCGGCGCCGCTTGCGACGTCGCGAGCGTGCCCAAGAACACCGCCTTCATCGCAGCGCCGTACAGCAGGTCATCGCGTGCATCATGCCCCCTCAGATCGTCGTGACGATGTTGGTCAGCGGCTCGCCGCGCGTGAAGCGGCCGAGATTCTCGGCCACCTCGTCCCACCGCCGCCGCATCATCCCCGCGGTCCAGCCGGAATTGTGCGGGGTCACGATCACGTTCGGCAATTCGTGGTACGGATGGCGCGAGCCGCGGCGGTTCGGCTCGGCGGCATCGGGATATTGCCACCACACGTCGATCGCGGCGCCGCCGATCGTGCGGTCGCGGAGGGCGGCGTAGAGCGCGTCTTCGTCGACGACCTGGCCGCGCGCGATGTTGATCAGAAACGCGCCGGGCTTCATCAAAGCGAGGCGCCGGGCGTCGATCAGACCCGTCGTTTCCGGGCCGAGTGCCGTGCACAACGCGACCGTGTCGCATTCCGGCAATATCCGGTCGAGCTCGGCGAGCGGATAGACGCGCTCGGTCCCGCCCTCGGCCGCGCGCGGCGTGCGGTTGGCGGCGAGAATGCGGCAGCCGAACGGCGCGGCGCGATGCGCGACCTCACGCCCGACCCGGCCATAGCCGACGATGCCCAAGGTCGAGCCGCGCACTTCGCCATGTGGCGCGCCGCTCTGGACCCAGCTGGTGCGCCATGAGGCATGGTCGCGGAATTCGCCCGCGATCTCGAACAGCCGGTGATGCAGCGCCAGCATTGTCATGATCACGTATTCGGCGATCGCGGTCTCGTGGCCAAAGGCGTTGCACACCGTGATCCCGGCCGGCAATGCCGCGAGGTCGAACAGGTCGACGCCGGTCGCGACCGACTGCACCAGCCGCACCTTTGGCGCCGGCGGGTAGTCGGCCCGCCAGTGATTGCTGACGAGGATGTCCGCCTCAGCGGCCGCCGCCGGCAGCCGGGCAACGTCGATCGGGTCGTCGACGATGTCGACCGCGAGCGCGGTCGGCAGCTGCGCCTCGATCCCGCGCGCGGTGTCTGCCGCGACGCCGCCAAGAAACAGTGCCTTCATCGGGGGCGCGGGGCCACCGGCGGGGGCGATACGCCCGCGCGATAGACCGCGATGGATCGGATGTTCATGGTCCTGCCGCGTGCCGTGTTTCGGGCGCCGGCCAATCTAGCCGGGGACGGACGCGCGCGCCAGCAACCCGCCGTCGACTGTGCCGGCGCCGGCGTCCTGCTCGCGTTTCTCCGTGAACAAAGCGCGAGGATAGGGCATGGGGGCGCCGGGGATGGCCGGCCTGGTCCCCGCCTAGCATTTGCATCGCGCGGAATTTGCCAGCCCGGCGCGCTTTCGGGGGTTTAAAAGCGATGCGGTTTTTCGCCGCCGCTGCGGCGCAGGTGCGATGTTGCGTCGGGCAGTGGCGAGGCGACGGACCGCCCTGGGCGATGCCCGCGGCGGTCGCGGTGCTGGCGCTGGCGCTGCGCCTCTATGGGCTCGGGGACAAGCCGTTCTGGCTCGACGAGGTCGCGAGCCTGCGCCGCGCGACCGCCTCCATTCCCGACCTCGTCCACGACTCGCTGCACAACAACCATTATCCGAGTTACTTCCTGCTGCTGTGGCTGGTCGCAAAGATCGGCACCTCGCAATGGCTGCTGCGGCTGCCGTCGGCGGTGTTTGGCGCCATTTCCGCCGGGCTCGCCTGCGCGATCGGCCGCCGGGCCGTCGACGCCCGCGCCGGCGCCGCCGCCGGGCTGCTGATGGCGTTCTCGCCGTTCGAGGTTCAGTTCGGGCAGGAGGCGCGCTCCTACACGCTCGTCGCCGCGCTGATATTGACCGCGCTGTGGGGGTTGCTGCGGTTGGCGCAGGAGCCGGCGGCAGCGGCGCTCCCGTTCCGCCGCGCGGGCGCGTTGCGCGCGGCATGGGCCGCCTATGGCCTCGGGACCGCAGCGGCGCTCGATGTGCTCAACGTCGCGGTGCCGTGGCTCGTCGCCGCCAATCTCGGCGCGCTTTTCGTCGCCCATGCGGCCGGCGGGCGGCGGCGCGGGTTCTGGCGAAACTGGGGCCTGATCCAGTTGCTGATCCTCGCGGCGTGGGTGCCCTCCGTCGTCGCGGTCTACCGTGCGAGCAAGGGCGCCGTGCTCGACGGCGTCGGTTGGGCGCCGGCCGAGACCCCCGCGACGATCTGGTCGATCATCGCGCCGGTCTATTTGCTCCGCCTGTCGAATTTTATCACGCTCGACCTGGCGCCGGTCGTGGTGCCCGGGCTGTCGCTCGCGGTGGCGCTGCTCGCGGCGTTCGGAGCCTGGCGCCTGCGCCGCGCGCCAACTGTGCTGGCGGTGCTCGGCGCCGCGGCACTCGTGCTGCCGCTCGGGCTGTGCGCGATTTCGCTGTTCGTCCCGGTGCTGGTGCCGCGCTATTTCGCCTGGAGTGCCGCACCGTTCTTTGTCTTTGCCGGGGCTGGCCTCAGCTTTTTGTCGGGCGCGCGGTTTACGGCGTTGGCAACCGCGATGGCGGCCATCTGTCTCGTCAACCTGGCCCCGTATTACGGCTATGAGACGAAGCCGCGCTGGGACTTGGTCGCGACCAGGCTTGCCGCCGTGACCCATCCCGGCGACGTGGTGCTGGTCAACAGCTACTACGCGTTTTCGGTGCTGACGGTTTTCGCCGCCCGCGCCGGCCTCGACCAGCACCGCGTCAAGCTCACCTGGCTGTTGCCGGAAGCGGCGAAAGTCGCGCCGGGCAACGCCGTATGGGCGGTGTACGGGCGCAGCGGGCAGGCGACCAAGCACTCATCCGAGGACTACCGGCGCTCGCTTTCGCTCGCTCTGGGCGGCCCGGTCGCGGTGAACGCGATCGGCCGCTACATCGTCCTGTGGCGCTTCCGGGCGCCCAAGCGCCCCGACCCCGCCGCCACAGCCGGCGCCTATTGCCGGCTCGAAGAGGGATATCGCTGAACGGCGGCCGCCGCCCGACAAAGGCCACCGGGTCCATGCCCAGCCAACGGCCGGCGCTTGACTTCGGGCGGCTTAGCTGGCGGGATCGCCCTCCTTGATGTTGCAGGAGGGTCGGATGGCGCGGGCAAACCGAGTGCGGGAATTGTGGCAGGCGGGCAAGCCCGTCATCAACAGCTGGTGCGGCATTCCGTCGAGCTTTTCTGCCGAGGTCATGGCCCATCACGGCTGGGACTCGCTGGTCGTCGACATGCAGCACGGCATGATCGACTACCAGATCATGGTGACGATGCTGCAAGGCATCTCGACGACCGAGACCGTGCCGCTGGTCCGGGTGCCGTGGAACGACCCGGCATATATCCAAAAGGAGCTCGACGCCGGGGCCTACGGCATCATCTGCGCGATG
>Ga0210390_10000551_pt1 | contig 40633 bp, 32 predicted proteins | sample IncBWH11OmetaG_FD_161050 | JGI IMG/M metagenome (GOLD analysis project Ga0210390, IMG submission 161050) | Forest soil microbial communities from Barre Woods Harvard Forest LTER site, Petersham, Massachusetts, United States - Inc-BW-H-11-O ...
ATCGGACGCGATGAACACGACGCCGTCGTCGTCGCCTAGCACGATGTCGGTGCCGGTGACCAGGCATGACCCGAACCGTGCGCTGGCTGGCGCGGATGGCTCCTGCACATCGAGGCGGACCGGCCCGGCCGGGCAGCGGCCGTAGCTGAATACCGGCAGGCCGATCTGGGTCAGTTCCGGCGTGTCGCGGTGCAGCCCCCACACCACTACCCCGCTCAGGCCTGCCGCCTGTGCCTCCGGCACGACCAGGTCGCCGACGCAGGCCTCATCTGCCCGCCCGCCGTTGTCGACGACCAGCGCGTCGCCGTGTCCGGCGCTGCTGAACGCCTCCAAGAACACGTCGACGCTGCCGTAGTGGCGGGCCGGCAGCGCCCGGCTGGCGATCTGCCGTCCGGGGATGACTGCGCCGATGCCAGGCGGCGCGACGCGCAGCGGCACTTTCCGGCGGATGCAGGCGTCGGCTACCAGCGGCGTGGACAGGCCAGCGAATTCGGTCAGCATTCCTGCTCGTTCTGGCTCGATTTCAGTCACCTGCCAGACGCTACCCGCGGCTACGGGAACCATCTTGAACGCTGGTGCAGCCCCGCGGTTCCCGGCCCCACGCACTCCCGGACGACTCCGTCTCAGGGCACTCCGGAACCGCCGTTCTGCTCGGCTGCCTGGTCGCCAAGGTGGCCGCCTCGACACCACGCCGAACCGGGTGTTCTGCGTCCGGCTATATGCCTGGCCCGACGTCCGGATCTGCCGAGATGAGTGTTGCCCCAGGTGTCATATGCAGCCGAGATGCTTCGGGCATCGGGTCGACGAGCTGTTGCTCTGTCTAGGCGGCGGCCTATCGTTACCCTGCATGGCCGCCGGCACTGACATAGACGTTGGATCTCTGACCGTCCGAGAGTTGCTGCGCTTGAGCGCACGGATCGTAACCGAGTTGATCAGCCGTCACGTGCTGAGGTCTCGGAACGCACCCGCGGGTGATCTGGCCGAGTATCTGGTGGCCAAGACCTACCAGGGCGAGCTCGCGAAAGCCTCGGCGAAGAGCTGGGACGTTCAGGCGGGAAGATCGCAAGCTGCAGGTTAAGTGCCGGCTCGTTGACCCGGACAGTCGGCGCTATGAGTCCTTCTCAGCGTTTCGGAGCTGGGAGTTCGACGCTTGTGTCTTCATGACGCTTGACTGCTATACCTACGACGTCGTGCGGGCGGTCGAGATCCCGATGGCGAGCGTACAGGCCCTCGCACGGGAGGCGTCCTGGGTGAAGGCGCACGTCATCAGCGTCGGGCAGATCGCCGGTCCGGTCCCGGGAGCCCGTGATATCACTGACCTGATCCGCTGCGCGCTCGACGACCTGGGTGAGTGACCGCCGACCTGGGCATTCGATCGCACTTTCATGCCGCGGACAGAGCATATATCTGGATCACTGCGGCCTCGGTAGCCGCGTTCGTAGCGTTCCGCGGAACCGCCAGCTTCTGTGCCGCTGCGGCGCGTTGCGGTCCGGGGTCAGAGCCCCAGCACGCGGCGAAGTCCCCGGCCGACATCGTCCACGACGGATGCGGGCGCGTGGCCGACAGGATCCTCGAGGTCGGTCTTATCGAGGGTGACCAGGGCGGTGACGTTGACGACTGAGTCCTTGGGAAGGCCGGAGACTGCCGCGGGCAGGAAAACGTTGCCAGGCATTGCGGCCAGCGCCGTATTAGACGTGATCACGGCCGCGATGGTCGTGTTCAGCCGGCTGGCGTTGAACGAGTCGGACTGGATGACCAGGACAGGGCGTCGCTTGGCGGGCTTACTCCCGCGTGATTCTCCCAGATCGGCCCAGCAGATGCTGCCGCGGTCGGTCACCAGTCGTCCTGGCGGGCCAGGTAACTGCGGCCAGCGGCGGCAGCGGCGGCGTTGGAGTCGTCATCGGCGGTTTCTAGCGCCTCGTTGATCTGCTCGGTGAGCGAGCGTGAGGCGAGCTGGTCCAGGTAGCTGCGGGCAGCGCGGGCGAAGAACTCGGACCTGCTGATGCCCAGTGCCTCTGCCTGCCTGGTGGCTTGCTCGTAGGTGTCATCGGGGACAGAGATCGCTGTCTTCATGTCCTCAGTATAACCGGGTATTACCTCGACGAGAAGCATTGGGACGACGCCGCCAGCCCGCACTCTTCTGCCGCGGACAGGGTCGAATGCCAATAACAGCGGAGGTGATGGTGCGCAAATCGCCGCGATCGCTGTGGACCAGTGAACTCTCCCGGCCAGTGATGAGTGTCGGCAGGGAAGCGCATCGCAAAGAGCTGACCGATGCCGTTGTCACCGACAGCTGTGTCCGCATGTCCGCGCGCTCGCTGGAGCTCCCCAAGCGCGCGATCGCCGCACTCACGGTGCACAAGGCCAGGCAGGCGAACGAACGCCGAGCAGCCGGCGAAGCCCGGCACGACAACAACCTCGTCTTCTGCCACGAGAACGGCGACCCCTACACGGCCGACCAACTCAAGTGGCGGTTCAGCAGGATGACCAGGCGCGCCGGCATCGGCCGCTGGCACGCGCACGAGGGAAGACACACCGCCGTGTCGATTATGAGCAGTAACGGCGTGCCGATCCAGGAGATCAGCGACACCGTGGGGCACAAGTCCACCCACGTCACTGAAACTGTTTACCGCCACGTGATCGTGCCCGAGATCCGCGGAGGAGCGACTGTGATGGACGACGTCTTCAACGACGATGAGAACGACACAGACGAGGGCAACCAAAAGGCCTAGAGCACCTTTGGTCCTTGGTTTGGAACTTAACATTCGAACGGAAGTCCGAAAAATCTGTGGAGCTAAGGGGATTCGAACCCCTGACCTGCTGCATGCCATGCATGCCGGTTTCGTCTGATGGTGTCGAGCTAGATCCGGTTACCGCAGATCAGTCTGGATGTAGTGTCCGAGGGCGTCGCGCTCAGTCTGGCTGAGCCTGCAGTCGTTGGGACTTGTTTTGGTCCTGGTTTGCCGAACCATCTCACCTGTTCGGTGTTCGGTATTGACCGATCACCGAACAGGTGAGACTCTGATTGCTGTGGAAACCGAGGCACTCCTTATCGATGCTCTTGCGCAGCTGGGGGTTCACGCCCGGCAGGCCGTCGCCGTGCCCGACCAGGGGATCGACTTGGTGATCGAGCCCGGCGACACCCGAGTGCGGGTCAAGCGTCGCGCGTTGGTGACCGACGAGACTGCCCGGCGGCTGCTCATCGAAACGCCGTGCTCCCCCGACTCGGTGCTGCTGGTGGTAGGCGACCGGGTGACCGAGAGCGCGCGCAGGCTGCTCACCGCGCACCGTGCGGGATATTACGATTTGCGCGGTCACCTTGCGTTGCGGTCGGCCAACGTCGTGCTTGACGCCGATGTGGAGCCGGTCTCCGGGCGCGCCGAGCGTACGCATGCGCTGAGTGGGGATGCAGGCTTGGAAGTGGCCACCGCTCTGCTCATGGAACCGGCCGCTGGTGTAGCGGTACGCGAGCTAGCACGCAGGCTCGGCAGGTCGGCGAGCACGGTCTCGGAGGTGCTGGCCGCACTTCGCCGTGCCGGCCTGGTCGACGACCGGCACCGCGTCCAGGGCACAGAGCTGTTCTGGCAGGTTGCCGATCGCTGGCCTGCGAAGCCCGTCTACCTCGCCCGATTGCCCATGCCCGGTGACTATGCCACGATCACAAAGCCGCTGCGGCTTGGACTCGACAATGCGGAGAGCACTACTGGGTGGGCGCTTACTGACTCAGCTGCTGCTGTGGCCTACGGCGCGCCGCTGGCGGTGCGCACCGGGCAGCTCCTCGATTTTTACGTGCCCGACCAGGCCACTCCGCGGCGGGCAACCGCGCTTCTGGGCGCTGCATTGTCGCGGTCGCAGGCGCGCTGCGCGGTCCGCGTCGCCCCCGTGCCCGCGGCGTGCAGTCACCGAGTTGACCTGGTGACCAACCCATTCGAATGGCCGCTCGCCCACCCTGTCTTTGTGGCGCTGGACCTGGCCCAGGACGCGGGGCGCGGACGAGAAATCCTGGGTGCCTGGACACCTCCGGAGAGGTGGACACGTGTCTGGTAAGCGCGTGACGTTTATCGGTGACGCGATGGCGGCGGTTGTCCAAGGCGTCGAAGAAGTCCGTACCTTGATCGGCCAGCCGCCGGTGGTGGTCGGCGGGCTGGCCGTGATGTGTCGCCTCTCCAATCCCTACCGCGCCACCACCGATCTGGATGTTGTTGACCGGCTGCTCGGCGACGTCCCGCAGCTTCAGGTGCTTCGCGCCGCCCGAGGAGCAGAGCCTGTCGAGCCGGCTTCGGTGCTGCTGCCTACGGTGTACGGCCAAGTCAAGGTCGACGTGCTTGAGGTCCGGCAGATCGAGATCGACCAGCCGAGCGACGATCCGGGCGACCGCCTGCACGCCTTCGCTCACGCGTGGGCTAGCGACAGCGCCACTGAGGTCACCATTGAAGTGGCGCCCTTGAGCGGAGCGCACGTCGAGGTCAGCGCGCTGGTCGCCGAGCCGGGACCTCTCGTCGCCATGAAGCTGCAAGCCGTCATGAACCGCGTGGCCGCCAAGCAGGGCACTGACCTGCAAGACATCGCCCGGCTCATCCTCGACGAGCATGTAGGCCGCACTGCACTGGCTCAACTTGGCAGCTGCGACACCTCGACCGCTGAGGACATCGCACTCCATGTCGAGCTCTGGCTGGTACAACGCCGTCTCGAGACGCAGCGGTGGATTCACGACGCGGGCGGCATCGACCTCACCCTCGACGATCTCGACCTCGTGGCCGAACTTTTGCTCGCCGCGTGTGCGCAAAGCTAGCTCGTCAGGCTGGTCGAGGCCCACCAAGCCGAACGGCTGCAAGCCCAACTGCTGCGCCTGGAGGCCGCCAACTGCCGCTGGTCATCGGCGCGATCCCATGCGGCTCGGTCATGCCGTGGCCGTCGCCTTCGCGCTGGATGTGTAGGGCAGCCGTCGCGGATCGGGGAAGCCGAGGCTGACGTAGCCGGGTGCGCGTTTAGCCAGAGATGAGGCAAGCACCCCGGTGCGTTCGTCGATGTAGTCGTGGACTTCGGCGGTGGTCTTGTCGTCATAGGGCCGGAGAATGCGTCCGGAGTACTGGACGAGCTTGCCCTTGTAGGAGACGGGTGCGGCAAGGAAGAGCGTGTCCAGCGGGGGGCAGTCGAAGCCTTCGCCGGCGTAGGGGCCGGTGGCGACGGCGAGCAGTGGCGGCCCGCCTGACTGGTGACGTAGCCGGGCCAGCGCCGCGGCGCGGTCTTTGGCGCCCATGCCGCCACGCAAGACGACAGGATCGTGGCCCGCGGCCCGGAGCCCGTCCGCCAGCTTCTGCAGGTGCGCGATCCAGCTGGTGAGGACCAGGCAGCTCCTGCCCTGCGCCAACGCAGCGGTCACATCGGTGATGACCTGGCTGGTACGCGCATCGCTGGCGATCAGGTCCCGGTAGATCACCGTCATCCCGCCTGGCACGGACGGGTCCGCATCGCCGGTGTAACAGTACGACGTGGCATGCAGGTTCAGCACCGGAGTTGGCCGGCCACCCGGCGCGCTGCCCGGCAGCGTCGGTATCCCGGTCGCGGGCTCGCGAGGACCTGTGATGGTGTGCCGGACCGGCCCGGTTTGCATGGCGATCAAGTCGTCGAGCTTGTCGCGCCGGTACGGCGTGGCGGTCAGCCCGAGCCAGCAGCGCGCCGGGATCTGCTTGACCGCGTGCTCGAACGCGGCAGCTGGAACATGGTGGCATTCATCGGCGACGACGAGCCCGTAACCGGCAGACAGCGCGGCGACATCGTCTCGGCGGGCAAGGGTCTGCAAGGTGACGATGTCGATGGCCCCGCGGAGCTTTGCACGGCCGCCGCCAAGCTGCCCGGCTTTCACGCCGAGGAACTCACTGATGCGGCTACGCCACTGGTCAGCCAGCGCCTTGCGGTCAACTAGGATCAGCGTTGACGTCTGGTGCGCCGCGATGACCGCGCAGGCGATGACCGTCTTGCCCGATCCGGGCGGCGCGACGAGCATGCCGAGGTCGTGCCGGACCAGTTCCGCCACGGCCGCTGCCTGTGTCGGGGTCAGGGTGGCGTTGCACGTGAACTGTTGCGGCGTGCCCGCCGCCCGCTCATCTGTTGTCTCCACACGGCTGCCTGCCTGTTCGGCGAGCGAGGTGACGGTGCTGAGCATGCCGCGCGGCAGGATCAGGCCGCCGTCGATGGTCTCGTCAAAGCTGTACAGGAACCGCGGGATGTTGTACGTGGAGGCGCGCATCCGCTGCCGTTCGTAGAACTCCGGGTTATGCATCGACGCTGCGTGCCGCAGCGCCGCTGCCAGGGCCGGGGTGAGCTCAGCCTGCCCGACCCGGATGCCCGCTCCCAGCTGGACGTTTAGGACCGGTGGCGCGGGCGGCCGTATCTGCGATGCGAACAGGGCGGCAAGCCTGGTCACCTCCGCGGCGACCGCGACCCGTCCGGCCCGGTCAGCAGCACGCTTGACTTCCTGCGGCGTCATCCGCCCGAGCGTCGACAGGTACCGCCACTGGTCCTTGTAAGGTTCGAGATCCTCTAGGTTCAGGAACACTGTCGCGCCGTTGCGGCGGGCCGGCCGGAACAGCGGCGCGGCGATGAGGTTCCCGATGCCGCCGGCCGGGAGCAGGGTCCTGGGACGGGAACAGCCGGTCGTAACTGTCCAGCTTCATCCGGCCGCGCATCGCCATGGCCTCGCGCAGCAGGCCGGTGCCCAGCCGGCGTGCCGTCTCAGCCGGAACCGGCGACGTGAAGAACACCCACCCGTGCGCGCCTACGCCGGACCGGGATACCTCCAGCGCGACGGGGACCTGCAGCGCCCGCGCGGACTTGACGTACATCAGCGCGTCGGCCAGCGCATCCGGCCCGTCGAAGTCGGCGGCCAGCCACCAGGACCGGTCACCGTCCAGCAGCGGGTACAGCCCGATGTGCACCTCGCCTTTCAGGTGCGCGGCGAGCACGCCGGGCGTCAGCGGCAGGGAATCGGCGTCCTCGTGCCTCATCCCCTTGCGCCAGCCGCCGCGGACCGCGGGCACCCAGCCGCCTTTCCCAGTACGCGGATTGTCATACCGGATCGCGTACACGTCGCTGCGGGCAGCGAACAGCGCACCATAGAACGCCACTTTCATCTCTGGCGGCGAATCGTCATCCACCAGACCGGGAGGCGCCTCAAAGAACGCGGCCTGCCCAGGACCCGGCGAAGCCGCCTGCTCCGGGGTCATCTTCAGCAGCCGCAGGAGCCGGGCATTCTCCGAGCGCAGCCGCGCCAGCTCAGCCTCAACCATCGCCGGGATCTCAGCCACGAAGACACGCTATCCGCCATGCGTCCGGCAAGGCGAAACGCGTTCAGGACCGTACTTGTGTCCGTCCCACCCGCTCCGCCGTCCCAGAACCTCGCGGCGGAACCTGCGGCCCGACCATGTCGGCCCGACCAGAGGCTCGCACAAGAACTCGGACAAGAGACTCGAACCAGCTTCTTGCACGACAGCATGCCCCCGGCCGTCTGCATGTCACATGGCCATGTGAGCCTGAGCGTTTGCGCAGGTCAGACCACGATCCAAGACCCAATAGTTAGGGTCTTTTTCTCGAACATGCATACGAAAAATGGTGGAGCTAAGGGGATTCGAACCCCTGACCTTCTGCATGCCATGCAGACGCGCTACCAGCTGCGCCATAGCCCCGCAGCCCACGAGGAACCAACAGTGCCTCGCAGGTGGAACTCAAACAGCATACCGGTTCTAAGCCCGTGGGTCGTACTCAGAGCAACGCGCGAGCTTTCGCCAACCCTCGCGCCTAGGGGGCACGGTTGCCCCGCCCATCTCTCCGCCCCTGACGTGCCTGGCGCAAGTCACTCCAGCACCACCAATGCGACTTTGCGCACTCTACGCATAGACATATCCCCCGAAACGGACACGAAAATGGTCACAGAGTGTGCGAAGTCGCCAAAACCTTCCCGATAACGGCCATCAAGCCCCGGCGAGGCCCCGGCCAACGCCGACCACGCGACACCGGCAAGCGGCAGGCGGCCCACGATTAGGCTTGAGGCCCATGAGCACCCAGGGACCCGAACCGCCTGCCACCACGCCCAACCAGGCCGAGCACACGGGCAACCCGGGAGGCCCCGCCAGCCAGGAAAACCCGCCAACCCGACCCACCCCGCACCACCACACCCCCTCCGGCCTCCCTCGCGCCCGCTCCCTCGGCCTGCGCTTCCGCGGCACGCCGGCCACCGCGAACGCCATCACCGACGTCCCCGGCATCGAGGTCGGCTACCAGACGCTGATCCACCAAGACAACGTAAGGACAGGCGTCACGGCGATCCACCCACGGGGCAAGGCGAACCCCGGTGACCCGGTGGCGGCCGGGTTCCATTCGCAGAACGGCAACGGGGAGATGACTGGCGTCGCCTGGATCGAAGAGTCGGGCACGTTCAGCGGTCCGATCGCGATCACCAACACGCACGCCGTCGGCATAGCGCACGCGGGGATTATCGCCTGGGCGAACCGGTACCACCCCGAACAGGCCGAATCATGGCTATTGCCAGTCGCCGCCGAGACCTGGGACGGCTACCTCAATGACATCAACGGCCACCATGTCACCGAGGAGATCGTGATCGCCGCGCTCGAGGCGGCGACGACCGGCCCCATCGAAGAAGGCTCCGTCGGCGGCGGCACCGGCATGAACGCCTACCAGTTCAAGGCCGGATCAGGCACCTCATCGAGAGTAGTCGACTACAACGATACGAGCTACACAGTAGGCGTCTTCGTCCAGGCCAACTTCGGCCGGCGGGATGAGCTCACAATCACCGGCGTATACCTCGGCGAGGAGCTTGCCGCCGACAACCCGATGCGTGATCGCTTCACCGCCGCCGCCCCCGGGGGCGCCGGGTCGGTGATCGCCGCCCCCGCGGGGGCCGGGTCGGTGATCGCCGTGGTCGCGACCGATGCACCGCTGTTTCCGAGCCAGTGCAAGGCGTTCGCCCGCCGGGTGACCTCCGGCCTGGCCAGGACCGGCACCACCGGCTCCCACTACTCCGGCGACTTGTTCCTCGCCTTCTCGACGGCTAACCCCGGCAGCTTCACCCCCGGTGATCCGCGGACGAGGACCCCTCAAAGGGCCTACGACCAGCTCACGTTCATCCCGTGGGGCTGCCTGGACCCGTTCTACGAGGCCGTCGTCCAGGCGACAGAAGAGGCGGTGCTCAACTCCCGCGTCGCCAACAACGAGATGACCGGCCGAGACGGCCACCGGTCCCCAGCGTTGCCGCGGGACCGGATAGCCGAGATAGTCGCCTCCCGAACCACCCCGGCCGCCCCCGCCGCCCCGGCCCACTAACAGCGAACCGCCACCCAGGCCACACACACCCGCCGCAACCAGGCGATCTTCTGCCATCATGGCCCGAGGAAGGCCCCGGGAAGGCCCCGGGAAGGCCCGGGAAGGCCCGGGAAGGCCCGGGGAAGGGCCCCGGGGGCCCGGGAAAGCCCCGGGAAAAGGCCCGAGGAAGGCCGAGGAAGGCCCGAGGAAGGCCGAGGAAGGCACGAGGGAAAGACCGGAGGAAGCCCCCGGAAAGGAACGCTTAGTTACCCCTGCGTTGACATCTGTCGATATTTTCGCCTACCGTCGTTCATCTGGCGTCAATGTCTCTGGGGAGCCAAAGCATGCGGCATGAGCCCGCGGCGTCTCGTCCTGCCTGGATTAGCGCCATCTCGGGCAGCGGGGCGAACCGCAAGTCACCGGTCGAGATCTTCGCGACCGCGGCTTCTGTCGTGACCCGGCACCCGTACGCCGAAGTCTCCGGGCTGCGCGCAGGCAAGTTCGGCCGCTGGACCGACGGCGTGACCGCGATGCGGGAGGACTGCGTCGCGTTCGCCGCCTACTGGCAGGCCCGCAACGAGCGCGTGCTCCGCCACTACGAGACCGACAAAGAACCAGGTCCGCTGTGGGTCGTGCTCGGCGACTCCACCGCGCAGGGCCTGGGCGCCCCCGGCCCTCAGGGCGGCTACGTCGGCCAGGCGCTGCAGCAGCTTCGCCGCAAGACCGGCAAGCACTGGCGCGTACTCAACCTGTCCGTATCGGGCGCGCTAATCCGCGATGTGCTGGCCGAACAGCTCCCCCTGATCCCCCCCGCGCCAGACCTCGTGACCTGCGGCATCGGCGCCAACGACATCCTCTACAGCGCCCCGGGAAAGCTGTTCGGTGACATGCGTTCGCTGCTCGGCAAGGTCCCCGACGGCACGGTCTTGCTCGACCTGCCGCTGCCCTCAGGTTTCTGGTGGATCGTCGGCCACATGAGCGTGCCGTACATCACCCGCATCAACCGGGTCATTCACGAGGTGGCCACCGAACGCGACCTGCCGGTCGCCCCGATCTCCACGCACTTCACGGCACCGTGGGCCGGCAAGTTCTCCCGCGACAGCTTCCACCCGAGCCAGGACGGCTACCGCGACTGGACCCGCGCCCTGCTCTCCGCGATCCCGGTCACCAGACCCGCCGCGATCGAAGCCGCCTGACCCAGGATCACCCGCCGTCGCCGGCCTGCACCACTCCGATCGACAGCAGGTTCACTGAGGTAGCCGAGCACCCGGTCGACTTGTAGGCCAGGTAAATAGGCGTGGTCTGGTTCGGCGGGTAGATCTGCAGGTAGTCAGAAGCGACTGGGTTGCAGCGCGTCGCCGGGTAGTTCCCCGCCTCAGTGATCCGCAGCAGCGCGCTCGCCGTGCCGCCGGCCGCGAGCGTGACGGTCGTGGCTGTCGCGGCCGTTGACCGCGCCGCCGCCGCGCCGATCTGCGTGACGGGCGATCCGCTCGCCAGTGCGACCCCCGGGTAGCCGTACAGCGTGCACGGCGCCGCCGAGATGTTCGTGAAGTCGATGACCTGGTATATCGACCCGGCCGCGCCCTGGGCTGTGCCCGCGCTCGCCTTCAAGCTCCGCGTTGCGCAACTGTTCGAGGAGGCCGCCCCGGAGGACGCGCCCGACGAGGCAGGCGACGACACGGAGGAGGAAGGCGATGAGGCAGGCGAGGAAGGAGCCGAGGAGGGGGACGCCGCGGACGTCGCGGTCGACGTCCCTTCCGAGCTCGGGACAGACGCGGAGCTGGCCGAAGGCGAACCGCTGCTGCACCCGGCTACCAGGGCGGCGACAAGGCCCACACAGACCAAGAACGCCGCGGCAAGCATCGTCTGTCGCGTCTGCCTCGCTGAAGTCATCCACCGATCCTCTCTCCACATCCGGCCCCACGGGTGGGGAACGACAGAGATGCCCCTGCCGCCCCACGTGGTACAACAACGTACGACGCTGTCGCCTTCGCTACGGTTGGAGGTGAATTATGTCAGTTTCCCGGAGGACGAAGGTGCGATGACCGTTCCGCTGCCCGATACGTTCCGCCGGACAACCGTGACCGCGGCCGGCGTCCGCATCAACACCCTCGTAGGCGGCAAGGGCAGTCCCGTCCTGCTGCTGCACGGATATCCGCAAACACACGTCATGTGGCACCACGTCGCCCCCGCCCTAGCCGAACACCACACCGTAATCCTGACCGATCTGCGCGGCTACGGCGACAGCGGTAAGCCCTCCGGCGGCACGAACCATGACGGGTACGCCAAGCGCACGATGGCCTGGGACCAGGTCCTGGTCATGCGCGAACTCGGCTTCACGAAGTTCGCGGTGGTGGGCCACGACCGCGGCGGCCGGGTCGGCCACCGGATGGCCCTGGACTATCCGCACAACGTAACGAAACTTTCCGTTCTGGATATCGTTCCGACGAGACACGCCTTCCGAACGGCCGATCTCTCTTTCGGCCTTGGGTACTGGCACTGGTTCTTCCTCGCCCAGCCTGAGCCGCTACCCGAGCACATGCTCGGCGCCGACCCCGAGGGCTGGATCCGCGGCCGGCTGAGCGCGCTGCGCCGCGGCGGCCGGCAGTTCGACCCCAAAGCCCTCAACGAGTACGTCCGCTGCTTCCGCGACCCGGCCGCGATCCACGCCTCCTGCGAGGACTACCGCGCCGCCGCCGGCGCCGACCTGGCCGACGACGACGCGGCCGCGGCGCGCGGCGAGAAGGTCACCGCGCCGCTGCTCGCTTTGTGGGGCGAACACGGCTTCGTCGGCCGCCACTACGAGGACGTGCTCGCGATCTGGCGTGAATACGCGACCACCGTCGACGGCTACGCACTGCCCTGCGGGCACTACCTCCCCGAGGAGGCACCCGAGCAGACCTCAGCCGCTCTGCTGGAGTTCCTTGCGTAAACCCAAGCCCCTTTTCCCGAACGGTCTCCGGCTTTTCCCCCGAGCCCATTACTCCCGCGCCCGGGTGAACCGCGAGCGGGGGACCCTGCGTAGTCTGAGGTATGGGCAACGTGCAACGCCTGAGGTGGCCGCTCCGGGTAATCGGCGCGGGGCTGCTGACCGCCACCGCGGCGATCCACCTGGACCTGTACCTGACCGGCTACCGGACGATCGCGACGATCGGCTGGCTTTTCCTCCTGCAGGTGATCGTCGCGTTCGCGCTGGCCGTCGCCGTGCTGGTCGCCCCGCTACTCGCCCGCTCGTCCTGGCTGCCCGCCGCCGCGTCGGCCGCCGCCGGCGCCGGCTTCGCCATCGCCACGCTGGGCGGTTACCTGCTGACGGTGTGGGTGGGCCTGTTCGGCTTCCGCGAGGTCAGGACCACGGCAGGCGTGGTCGCGGGCATCATCGAGATCGCGGCCTTCGCGGTCCTGACGCTGCTCACCGTCATCAGCCTCCCGGCCGCCGCACCGACCCCGAGCGCGGCAACCACGCCCCCGGCGACCGCCGACTCACGCGCCGACGCCCTCCGCCGCTTCGCCGTGCCCGGCATCGCCGGCCTCACCGTCGTGGCCGCGATCGTGCTCGCCACCTCCGTCGCCACGGCCAACGGCGGATCGAGTGGCCCCACCACCGCCACCAACGCGGTGCTGCACACCGACTCGGTGAACGGCGTCGCCGTCCTCACCAACTCCAAGGGCTTCACCCTGTACTGGTTCGTCCCTGACACCCCGACGAGTTCGGCCTGCTACGGCACCTGCGCGGCGTACTGGCCGCCGGTCTACGGCACCCCGTCGGTCGCCTCGGGCGTCAGCGGCGTAACGGGCAAATTCGGCACGATCCACCGCACCGACGGCACGATCCAGGCCACCTACAACGGCCATCCGCTCTACACGTACGTCGGCGACACCGCCCCCGGCCAGGCCAGCGGCAACAACGTGGACCTGAACGGCGGCTTCTGGTACGAGGTCCACGCCGCCTAACCCGGCGGCCTGCCGCCCCGAAACGAATCGAACAACCCGCGGGCGGCCTTCTTCGCCGCGTCGACGGCGCTCACCCCCAGATCCCACTCCCGCTGCGGCGGCGGATCCTCCTCGGACTCCTCGACCACCGTCAGCCCGGCGGGAACGTGGAACCCGAAATCGCCGCCTCCGCCGCCAGGCTCGACGTCCCGGAGTTCATGGCGCACGACGGGCTTGCCGCCTTTGTACGTGGTGAGGCGGACCAGCAGGCCCGTCTCCGCGTCCACCACCGCCACCAGCGGGAACGTGAGCTTGGCGAGCGCGCCGAACGGCCCAGGCCAGAAGTCCCTGGCGGCGGCGAAGCGGTAGGCGCGCCGTCCGCGGACCGTGATCTCCTCCTCCCCGGACAGGTCGCAGGTGAGCAGCCAGGACCCGTCCAGCAGATCGGTCAACTCGTCCCTGGGCGGCCCGGCGGGCCCGTGGTACACCCGGTCCGCGTACACCTCCCAGCGCTGGTCACCGTCACACGCGACCGTCAGCAGATGGCGGCGCCTGCGGCGCCGCCACCCAGGCCGTCCATCCGGCCCGGACTCGCCCGGGCGGTCCGGTTCGGGCGCAGGGGAGACGCGATCGATCCGGTACTTGTCCCAGCCGTCCATACGGACGCTGCGCACGTCATGCGTCACAGTTGTCCCCGCCGAACGACCGGACTCGACCATGGCGTCGACGAGAAACCCGACCCCGCCGAACCCGGTTCTGCGCGCCGACTCCGGGACCGCCGAGAGCAGCGCGGACGCGTCGACCCACTGGTGCAGCATGCAGGTGAGCTCTGGAACGGCCTCGCCCGTTCGGTAAAGCAGGTGCAGTACCTGGTCGCTCACCGGCGCGGTCGGTGAGGCGGGAGCCACGCTGGGACCGGGGACCGGATCGTCCAACGGCATCTCCGGTTCCGGGTCGTCCTCGTTAGTGGCGTGAGCGAACGGATCGACGTGCCTGCGTCCGAACGGCGCGTACCTGACCACGGCGCCGAGCCCGCCCGCGGCCAGCCCCGCGGCGGTCTTGGCGGCCTCCCGGCCGAACGACTCCTCGCCCGTCGGCGCGCTGGTGACGCTGCCCGGCGGCGCGGTGAACGCCGCGGGGTCGGTGTCAGGATCGATCGTCAGGCTCACGAACTCGGTCAGCTCCGGGGCGTCGTCTCCTCGCCGTCTCTCGCAGCGGAGCAGAATGCCGAGCTCGGCGTCGACGATGGCGGAAACGTGGTCGTACCGGAAGGAGAGTGATGCGCGGCGCGGCGAGACTGGCAGCACGCTGTAGGACAGTCCCCGCGGGCCGGGGCCGTCGGGCAGAGACCGCCGGGGCGTCGCCTCGACGCGGATGGCGGCTCGCCCGCAGGCCGTGGTGTCGCCCGCGATCGTCAGCTCATAGCGGTCGAGCAGCCACGACGGGGCGAGCAGCAGGGGGAAGGGCGGTTGCGGACCGCCGATCAGACGGGCCCGCGGGCCGCTCGGCTCGTCCGCGGCCCAACGCCAGATACGTTCCCCGTCACAGCCACAGACCTGCCGCTCGCCTGGTAGTTCCTCGCGGTACCGCTTGCCCGGCGCGAGCAGCAGCGTCACCCCCTGCTCACCGCGCACTTCACCCGACAGGCACAACCGCCTCCAGTCCGCGCGATGCAGCAGCGCGATGAGGTCCTGTTCGCCGACCATCGAATCTCCGCTCAGTGAAAAGCCGCTCTGCCTAAGCTTGCCAGCCCGAGCTCGCGCGCCGCAGTCGCCAATGTCACCCCAAGCGGGGCGTCCAGCGTCGCCACGGCCAGGGAATCCCCGCGGGTCAGCCCCTGGTTCACGATCACCACAGGAATCCCCAGTGACGCGGCATGCCGGACGTACCGGAACCCGGACATAACGGTCAGCGAGGACCCGAGGACGACCAGCGCCGACGCCGCCGACACCAGGTCATAACACGCGGCGACCCGGTCCTTTGGCACGTTCTCGCCGAAGAACACCACGTCCGGCTTCAGCACGCCGCCGCAGCCCGCGCAGTCCACCACGACGAACCCCGCGGTGTCCTCAAGGGCCACGTCCCCGTCCGGGTTGACCGCCGCGGCCCGCTCGTGCCACGAGGGGTTGACGGCTCGCAACCGGTCGTCAAGCGCCAGCCGGGGGCTGCGCTCCCAGCACGACAGGCACACGACGCGGTGCAGGCTGCCGTGCAGTTCGGTCACGTTACGGGCGCCCGCCGCCTGGTGCAGCCCGTCGACGTTCTGCGTGATGACCGCGCGCACCAGTCCTGACCGCTCGAGCGCCGCCACCGCGCCGTGCCCGGAGTTGGGCGACGCTCCGGTGATGTGCCGCCAGCCGAGATGGCTGCGGGCCCAGTAGCGCTGGCGGGCCGCCGCGCTCCCGGTGAACGTCTGGTACGTCATCGGCTCGCCGCGCCGGGACCGCCCCGTTTCGCCGCGGTAATCAGGGATTCCCGACTCTGTGGACAGCCCCGCCCCGGTCAGCACGACCACGCCGCCGCCGCGGCAGACCTGCACCAGCGTCCCGAACGAGTCCCCGTCGGGGGCCGCGGTCCGCGTCGCACCGCGGGGAACATCCTCTGCCAGCGTCACGGTTCCATGCTGCCCGATCGCGGGGACTGGATCGGCCCGCACGTGCGCGCGGCCGCCGCGATGCTCCATGATGGATGGGTGTGCACTGTGGTCGTCAGCTTCGAGCCGGGGGAGCGGTGTCCGCTGCTGCTGCTCGGCGTCAGGGACGAACTAACCGATCGGCCGTGGCGACCGCCGGCCAGGCACTGGCCGGGTTCGGACACTGGCCGTCTTGTCGGCGGCATCGATAAGCAGGCCGGCGGCACCTGGCTCGCCGTCCACCCGCAGGTGCCGCGCGTGTCCTGCCTGCTGAACGGCTGCGGCGTCCTCGCGGAACCAGCCGCCAGACGCAGCCGGGGAGAACTCCCGCTCCGCGCCGCCGCCGACGGTCCCCAGGTGCTGAAGGAACTGGCCGAAGACGACGCGGCCCTCGCCCGCTACGACCCCTTCCACCTGGTGGTGGCCGACCTCCGGTCGTTGTGGCTGCTGAGCTGGGACGGCGAGCGCGCCATGAACGGGGATCTGCCGCCAGGCACCCGTGTCCTCGTCAACTCGGGCCACGCGTACCCGGCCAACCCCGTCACCGAGCCGAAGGCCGCCTACTTCGGGCCGAAGTTCGCCGCCAGCCGCCCGTCAGGCGACCCCGCGCTGCCCGTGGCGCAGGCCTGGGAACCGTGGCTGACACTCGCCGCCGGCGACGGGCTCGACCCGGGCGATCCGCGCGCGATCGTCGCGCGCCGCGTCCTGCCTGACGGCCGGCGGTGGGGGACCACGTCGCTGAGCCTGGTCGCGCTAGCGGCTGACGGCCGCCTGCGCTATGACTTCCAGTCACGCGCCAACGGCGACGCGCACTGGCATCAGGTGGACGTCTCGTAACAGCGCGAGCAGCCCCCTGATCAGGTCCGCGAGCCGCTCCGGCCATACGCTGTCCGCGGTCGCGTCGAGTTCGTCCAGCGTCCACCAGCGCGCCGCGCGGATCCCGTCGTGGACGTGCATCGCGGCCACGTCGCCGAGCGGCCGCCGCTCGACGGACACCCTGGCGAGGAAGAAGCGCTCGTTCTGACGGACGATGCGTTCGCCGTACCCCATCGTGATCCACCGGTCGTACACCGCGCCGTCCCGCACGGCCACGTCGTCCCAGCCGGTCTCCTCGGCCAGCTCGCGCCGCGCCCCGGCAAGGTGGTCCTCGCCCGGCTCGAGGCTGCCGCCCGGCGTCGCCCAGTGCCGTCCGTTGGGCGGCGGGTCGTCATACCGGAACAGCAGCACCCGGTCCGCGGGATCAAGCACGATAACGCGACCCGCCAGCCGCAAGGGAAGCTCAGTTTCTGCCACGGCGTATGTTAACTCCGTGCTTGAACGTGTCACGGTCACCAGGTACGTGACCCCGCTGCGCGAGGGCGGCAGCCTCCCCGGCCTCGTCGAGGCCGACAACCTCGGCACGTACGTGCTGAAGTTCCGCGGCGCGGGGCACGGCCCGCTCGCGCTGACCGCCGAGATCATCGGCGGCGAACTGGCCCGCCGGCTGGGGCTGCGCACCCCGGACCTCGCGCTCGCGTGGCTGGACCCGAGGATCGCGACCAGCGAGCCGGACCAGGAGATCCAGGACTTGCTGCGGGCCAGCGAAGGCCTGAACCTGGCGGTGGACTTCCTGCCGGGCTCGGCGGGATTCGACCCGCTCGGCTGGACCGTCGACCGGGAGTTCGCCAGCGAGGTGCTCTGGTTCGACGCGCTGATCCAGAACGTGGACCGCACCTGGCGCAACCCCAACCTGCTTGTGTGGCACGGCGATATCTGGCTGATCGACCACGGCGCGGCGCTTTACTTCCACCATGACTGGACTAGGCAGGCCGACCCGGCCAAGCCGTTCGACGCCAGGCAGCACGTGCTCGCCGGCCGGGCCTCCAGGCTGGCCGAGGCGCACGACAAGCTCGCCCCGCTGGTCACGGAGGCGCTGCTCGCCGACGTCACCGCCGACGTTCCCGCCCAGTGGTTCACCGATCGCGGCGCCGGCGCCTACATCGACCACCTGCTGCGCCGCGCCCCGCTGGTGCCGGAGGTGATCCGCTCATGACCCCCCCCACCCCCAATCCCACCCCAACCCCCGCCTCAACCCCCGCCCCAACCCCTGCCCCCGCCTCAACCCCCACCCCCGCCGAGATCTTCGAGTACGCGCTGATCCGCGTGGTGCCCAGGGTGGAACGCGGCGAGGCGATCAACGTCGGCGTGATCGTCTACTCCAAGCCGTTCCGCTACTTGCGGGCCAGGATCGAACTCGACGAAGCCCGGCTGCTCGCGCTCGACCCGGACACCGACCTGGCGTCCGTCCGGGCGGCGCTGGCCGCGTTCGACCGCGCCTGCACCCAGGGCCCGCTCGCCGACCGGCCCCTGGGGGAGCGGTTCCGCTGGCTGACCGCCCCCCGGTCCGCCATCGTGCAGCCCGGCCCCGTGCACGGCGGCCTCACCGGCAACCCCGCCGCCGAACTCGACCACCTGTTCACCACGCTCGTCAGCACGTAACCCCTCGGTGCGCCAGCTGGCAAGATCGACTACGTGGTCGTCCTGAAGCGCGCGCGGAACCTGCTCGCCGGCTATCCCGAACTGGCCGCCGTGCTCGTCGCGGCGATCCTCGGCCTGTCCGTGCAGCGGCCACTGGCCTGGATCACCGCCCGTCAGGGCATCAACGTGCTGCTCGCGGTGCTCGTCTTCGCCACCGCGGTGACGATCGAGCCGACAGCGCTGCGCCGCCTGGCCGACGCGTGGCGCCCGCTGCTCGCCGCGCTCGCGGTCGGCGTCACCGTGCTCCCCGTGCTCGCGTGGGCCGTCTCCCGGCTGGTAGCCGCCGGCCCGCTGCGCGACGGCGTGATGGCGGTCGGGCTGGCGCCGTGCGAGATCGCCTCCGTCGCCACCACCGCGATGGCGGGCGGCGAGGCGGCGCTGGCCGCGGGGGTGCTGATCGGCTCCACGTTCACGTCGGTCGCCTTCGCCGGGCCGGTCCTCACGCTCGAGGCGGGGCACGCCGGCGTGAGCCCGAGCGGCATCATCGCCAACCTCGCCCTCGTGGTCGCACTGCCGCTTGCCGTGGGCATCACGCTGCGCGCCGGGGTTCTCCCAGTGCCGTTGGCGCGGGCGACCGCCCGCGTGCTCGCCACCCCCCGCGCGGAGCGGGTCGCCTCGGCCACCGCGGTGTTCGCCGTCGCCGCGCTGGTCGCGCTGATCGCCGCCGAGGTCCACCTCTCGGCGCGCTACGCGGCGGTCGGGGGAGCGCTGGTGCTGTTCCTGGCCGCCTCGGCCCTGGCGGGCCGCCTGCTCGGTGCTCGCGTCAACCCCGGGGCGCGCGAGGCGCTGCTGCTGACCACGTCGATGCGTGACTTCGCGGTGGCGGCCGGTCTAGCCACGGCGGCGTTCGGCCCCGCCGCCGCGGCCCCGCTCGGCCTGTACGGCATCCTCGTCCTGGTCTGGGGCACCGCGGTAGCAGGCCTGCTCCGCAGCCGAGCCACGTCCCGCTCTCCCGGCAGCGCCCGCCCTCCCGGCAGCGCCCGCTCTCCGGGCAGATGAATGTCCCCTGCAGCTGCCTCTGGCCAGATGAAAGGGACATTCATCTGGGTGATAGGCGGCCGTTACGAGCACGGGACGTGGTAGGGGACGTCGGGGACGTACGCGGACCACTCTTTCGCGGTGATCGGCTGGCCGAGGTTCGCGCAGATGGTAGCCATCGCCGTTGAGGTGTCGGTGTCCCACAAGTGGACGGTGCCGTCGTCGCTCGAGGCCGCGAGCTGGCCGCCGGCCGGCGCGAACGCGACCGAGTACACGTGCCCGGCCGGGCCGGTGAGGTTGGCGAGCGTAGTCGGGCTGGCCAGGTTGGAAACGTTCCACAGCCATACGCTGCCGTCGGTAATGCCGGCCGCCAGCGTGCTGCCGTCCGGGCTGAACGCTAGTCCCCAGACGTAGCCGGTTGGTCCGGTCAGCGGCACTCCGATAGGCGACGGACGGGCCGGGTCGGTAACGTTCCAGAGCCGGATGGTCTTGTCCGCGCTGCCGACCGCGAGCGTCTTGCTGTCGGGGCTGAACGCGACCCCGATCGCGTAGCTGGTGAACCCGCCGAGCGGCTTGCCAAGTAGCGTCGGATCCGCGGGATTTACCACGTTCCACAGCCGGGTGTAGTTGTCGGTGCTGGCCGCCGCGAGCGTCTTGCCGTCCGGCGCGAAGGCCACCGTGTAGACGTATGTGCCAGAATCGCGGACGGATTTCAGCACCTGGGGCCTGGCTGGATCGGTCACCGACCACAGTCGCACGGTCCCGTCGTCGGCGCCGGTTGCCAGCGTCTTGCCGTCCGGGCTGAACGCCACGGTCTCAGCGTTGCCGAGCTTGGTGACCTTGAACGGGGTGCCGAGCGGCGCCAGCGTCTTGCTGTCAAGCAGCCCGGTCGTGCCATCGCTGTATGCGGCCGCTATGACGTCGCCGTTCGGTGAGTACGCCAGCCCGTTGACGAACACGCCCGCCGCCAGCGGATGCGTCGCGATCAGCCCACGGCTGGCGGTGTTCCAGATCTGCACGTTCTGGCCGCCCACGGCGAGCGTCTTGCCGTCCGGGCTGTACGCCACCGACGAAGGCGCGTTGTTCGTAGCCAGCACCGGTGTCGGCAGCGCCCACAGCAGGATGGTCCCTTCCGCGTCGGTCGACACGATGCGCTCGGGCCCGTCCCAGGTCACCGAGGTGACCGGCTGGGCCGCCGGAAGCGTCGCGGACAGTGCCCGGGTGGCCATGTTCCACACCAGCACGCTGGCATCTGAGGTGCCCGCCGCCAGGCTTTGCCCGTCCGGGCTGAACGACAGCGCGTCGACCCAGTTCGTGGCCCCGGTCAAAGTCCCGTCCGGTACCGCGCTGCCCGACTGTCCCGCGGCGCGCGCGGCGCCGAGCCGCCACAACCACACCTTCTTGTCCTGGCTCGACGCCGCGAGCAGCCGACCGTCCGGGCTGAATGCCACGCCCGAGACTTGCATGGCCGGCCCGGTCAGCGGCATCCCGGCGAACCGCACCGGGTGAGCCGGGCTGGCGACGTCCCACAGCCAGAGATTGCCCGCCCCGGTGCCCGCCGCGAGCGTCCTGCCGTCCGGCGCGAACTGCACCGACTCCACGTACCCGCTCGCCGCGGAAACGGCCAGCGGTCGGCCGAGCGGAGCGGCGTGCGCGGGGTCACTCATGTCCCACAGCCGGACCGTGCCGTCCGCACTGCCCACGGCGAGGGTCTTCCCGTCCGGGCTGAACGCGACGGAGTAGATCGTGTTGGTCGGCCCGGTCAGCATGCCGAGCGTGCGTGGCCGGGCCGGGTCCGACACGTCCCACAGGTTGACCACCTGCCCGGCGCCGGCGGCGGCGAGAATCTTGCCGTCCGGGCTGAACGCGGTCACGTACAGCGGTTCGTTAACGTCAGCCGCCACGAGCTTGTCGACGAGAGAGGGATGGCCAGGCGACGCCACGTCCCACAGCCGCAGCGTCCCGTCGGCGCCTGCCGCCGCGAGCAGCCGGTGGTTCGGGCTGAGCGCGGCCCACTGCACGACGCCAGTGGAGTCGACGATGCGGGCAGCGGATGGGGTCCCAGAGGATTCGAGCAGGCTTGTCGTCGCGAACTCTGTGTGGACGAGGCTGTAGACCGACAAGCTGAGCTGCGCCGCCAGCGACGGGTCCTGGCCGCGGATCTGGTCCGCCTCGAGCGCGGCGTTACCGGCGCTGGTCAGATGCTGCGCGGTGGTCACCGACTGGCGCTGCTGGAAGACGTAGACCACCAGCCCGGCGACAACCACGAGCAGCGCGCTGAGCATGGCGACGGCGGCCTGCAGCCGCCGGGCCCGGCGCCGTTCGAAGTGTCGGCGAACCCCTTCCTCGGCGATCGAGGCGTCGACGAATTCGGCGGCGAGCGCGGGCAGCGAGGACCTATTGTCCTCATCCGCCGCCCAGTCCCTGGCGATCGCGAGCTGGCTGCCTCGCCACAGCGCCGCGCTCTCCCGCCCGGTGTCGTCCCACGTCCGCGCGCCCTGGGTGATCCGCCTGCGGGTGCGCAGTCCCTCCGTGCCGGAATCGATCCAGGAACGCAGCCGCGGCCAGGCCGTGAGCAGCGCGTCGTGCGTGATCTGGGCGGTGCTGGCGTCCACCGTGATCATCCGCTCGTCGACGAACGTGGCGAGCACGCGCTCGGCGTCGGGCCGCCCGTCGCCGTCGGTCCAGGCGCCCCGGCCGCCCCAGTCGCGCAGCTCCCCGAGTTCCACCGTGGCGCGGCTTGGCGGCAGGTCGTCCGCCACGTGCACGAGCCGCAGGAACAGCCGCCTGGCCAGCTGCTGCTGCTCCGCGGAAAGGTTCCCGTACGCGCGCTCAGCGGTTTGCGTCAGCGCGTCCTTGATCCCGCCGCTGGCCAGGTAGTCGGCGATCGCGAGCATGCCGCCGCGGCTGCGCTCCCAGGTGGCCATCATCGCGTGCGAAAGCAGCGGCAGCGCGCCGCGCTCGTACGCCGCGCCCGCGGACGGCGGAGCCAGGTCGGCGAGCAGCAACCCGACCAGGCCGTCTTCGACGGTCACCCGCGCCAGCCTGGCTGGCTCGGTGACGGCACGGTGCACTTGCTCGGCCGTCATCGGGCCGAGCACCACCTGCCGCGACTGCATCGCGGCGGCTAGCCCCGGGTAGCGGATGGCGTGATCGTAGAAGTCGGCGCGCAGCGCCAGGATGACCAGCGTCGAACGGGCCAGCTCGCACAGTTCGGCGACGAAGTCGCGCCGCTGCGCCTCGTCGGTGCAGACCGTGAAGACCGCCTCGAACTGGTCCACGATGACCGTCGGCCTGCCGGCCTCGTCTCCGTCAGGACCGAGTTCGCTCAGATGCGCCTTGAGGTCCGCAAGCGGCGCGGCGGTCGGTTCGAACACCGTCACCTGTCCGGCGATGCCGGGAGCGGCCTGCGCCAGGGCGATGAGCCTGGGCAGCAGGCCCGCGCGCAGCAGCGACGACTTGCCCGCCCCCGATGGACCTACCAGTACCAATGGCACGGGGGAGGACTCGGCCGCGAGCGAAACGAGCAGTTCGGTGATGTCCTCGCGGCCGAAGAACCGGCTCGCGTCCTCAGCCTCGAATCTGGCCAGCCCCCGATACGGGTTGTTGGTCCGCCTGCCTGGTGGCCTGCGCGCGCGCGTGAGCGCCGTCTGCCACTGCGCTATCCGCCCGGGGTCTTTCTCCCCGCAGACGTCGAGAATTCTGAGCAACTGCTGGCGGTCGGTCGGCAGATGGCGTCCGGAGAAATAGTCGCCGGTAGTGCTGACCGGAATCCTGGCGGCCTTTGAGACCTCACGGATCTTCAGTCCGGCGCGCTCTCGAAGCGCGGTGAGTTCGCGGCCGAAGTCCGCCTGCGTCGCGATCCGCTCTGGATCAAAGACGGCCGAATCGTCAGACATTGGTTCCCCCCCCGAGGTGTTACGCAAGCTCCCACTTGGATGACACGCTCGGCGGATTCAAAGTTCACCAAAAGGCGGCTATCGATACTAATTTGCGACTTTTTGATACTCGTAGTGCGGTTGTCCGACCCTGTCCGGACATAGCCGGGCATGTCCCGCCAGCCACGCGAAGCGGGCAAAATGCCACGTGGGCGGGGCGTCAAGGGGGGCATGCGGTCCCGCGGGCCGGCCGGGGACCGGGTCGCGGGACCGCATGGCAAGGCGTCGTCGTCAGGAGCCGGTGAACTCCGCCACGGCGGCCTCGAAAGCGTCGAACTCCCGCTCCACCGGACCCCGCGGTGCCGAAGGCAGCCAGTGCACCGCCCGCGCGAAACCCGCCTCGGCGTAGGCCTCGATGACCCGCGGGTCGGCGGGTATCCCCATCACCATCAGCGCGACCGGCCGGTCCGCCCGTGCCCGCAGCTCCTTCCCCCGGTCCAGGATCCCCTCGGCCGCGTAGTTGGGGAACCAGGCGTCGCCGAACGCGAGCACCCGGTCGAGCACGCCGGGCCCGTGCCCGCCGACCAGCACAGGCGGGTGCGGCCGCTGCGCGGGCTTCGGCCACGACCAGATCCGCTCGAACCGCACATACTCGCCCGCGTAGCTCGCCTCGTCGGACGCCCAGATCGCCTTCATGGCCTCGACCCGCTCCCGCATGACCGCCATCCTGACCCGCGGGTCGGTGCCGTGGTTGGCCATCTCCTCCCTGTTCCACCCCGCGCCCACGCCGAACTCGAAACGCCCGCCCGACAGCACGTCCACGCTGGCGACCTCCTTGGCGGTGACGATCGGGTCCCGCTCGATCACCAGGCACACGCCGGAGCCCACCCGCAGCCGGCTGGTGACGGTCGCCGCCGCCGTCACCGCGACGAACAGGTCCAGCGTGTGCGCGTACTTTCGCGGCAGCTGCCCGCCCGGGTACGGCGTCTGCCGGCTGGCCGGGATGTGCGTGTGCTCGGGAAAGAACAGCGATTCGTGCCCGCGCTGCTCAGCGAGCCGCGCGACTTCCGGGGGCGAAATCGCGTCATGTGTAGGAAAGATAGCCACGCCAAAGTCCATGATTCAAAACCCTAGTATCCCGAACGAATGGGCGTGCCTCCCCGACCGTCACCTTCCCCCTCTCTGTGCCCAGCCCCGGCCGCACCCGCACCCTCCCCGCCCGGCCCGCGCCCCCCACCTTCCCCCGGTTCCGCCCCCGTAGACGTGGCGCCCCTGCGGGTACCAAGCTAATGTCAGCAGCCTCAGCGGCGAGGGGAGCGGGTCATGGCGGAGAAGAGCTACACGTCGGCGGTTTCTGACGCGCCGCTGCTCGGCGACACGATCGGCGAAAACCTCGACCGCACGGTGGCCAGGTACGCCGATCGCCTGGCGCTTTCCGATATGCCCGCCGGGCGCCGCCTGACCTACGCCGAACTGGCCGCCGAGGTCGACGCGCTCGCCCTCGGCCTGCTCGCGGCGGGGATCGCCAAGGGCGACCGGGTTGGCATCTGGGCGCCGAACTGCGCGGAATGGGTCCTCACCCAGTACGCCACCGCCAAGCTAGGCGCGATCCTCGTCAACATCAACCCGGCGTACCGCACCAGCGAGCTCGAGTTCGTGCTGAACCAGTCGGGCGCCAGCCTGCTGATCGCCGCGCAGCGGCTGAAGACCTCCGACTACGCCGCGATGATCGCCGAAGTCCGGCCGCTCTGCCCGCGCCTGGCCCAGGTCGTCCTGCTGGGCACCGACGCGTGGGACGCGCTGCTTGACACCGGTCGGCGCGCCGACGGCGCCGCGCTCGACGCGATCGAGCTCAGCGCCGATGACCCGATCAACATCCAGTACACCTCGGGAACCACGGGCTTCCCCAAGGGTGCCACGCTCTCCCATCACAACATCCTCAACAACGGGTACTTCGTCGGCGAGCTCTGCAACTACACGCACGAGGACAAGATCTGCATCCCGGTGCCGTTCTACCACTGCTTCGGCATGGTGATGGGCAACCTGGCGGCGACCAGCCATGGCGCGGCCATGGTGATCCCCGCGCCGGCGTTCGACCCGGTGGCCACGCTGGCGGCTGTGCAGGCGGAACGGTGCACGTCCCTGTACGGGGTGCCGACGATGTTCATCGCCGAACTAGCGGTGCCCGAGTTCGACCGCTTCGACCTGTCCAGCCTGCGTACCGGCATCATGGCCGGCTCGCCCTGCCCCGTCGAGGTGATGAAGCAGGTCATCGACCGGATGGGGATGACCGAGGTGTCGATCTGCTACGGCATGACGGAGACCTCACCGGTGTCCACCCAGACCCGGATCGACGACTCGATCGAGCGCCGCGTGGCGACCGTCGGACGCGTCGGCCCGCACATCGAGGTCAAGGTGATCGACCCGGCGACCGGCCTGACCGTGCTGCGCGGCGCCGCGGGCGAACTGTGCACCCGCGGCTATTCGGTGATGCTCGGGTACTGGGAGCAGCCCGACAAGACCGCCGAGGCCGTCGACGCCGGCCGCTGGATGCACACCGGCGACCTGGCGGTGATGGACGACGACGGCTACCTGTCGATCACCGGCCGGATCAAGGACATGGTGATTCGCGGGGGCGAGAACATCTACCCGCGCGAGGTCGAAGAGTTCCTGTACACCCATCCCGACATCCTCGACGCCCAGGTGATCGGCGTGCCGGACGCCAAGTACGGCGAGGAACTGATGGCCTGGGTCCGGATGCGGCCCGGCGTCGCGCCGCTGACCGCCGACGCGCTGCGCGAGTTCTGCCAGGGCAAGCTCGCGCATTACAAGATCCCCCGGTACGTGCACATCACCGACGAGTTCCCGATGACCGTCACGGGCAAGGTCCGCAAGGTAGAGATGCGCGAGAAATCGGCGGAGATCCTGGGTCTAACCCTCTGAGCCTCCCTGGGCCTATCGCGTAAGCAAGCGATTTGCGGTTATTGCCCCTTTTGCGCGACTGGAGTTGCCGACAAATCGCGGGGCGGGCGATTATGACGGGGCTGGTGATAGGGAATTTACTGCCGTCACCTGCATTGTTGGCTGTTCGGCCGCGACTTACGATTCGGGCACATTCTCCAAGGAGGAGGGACGCATGTTCGCAACGAAGCGAGTCCGGATCGTGGCCGCCGCGCTTACGATGGCGCTGATCTCAGGGGGCATCGCCGCCGCGATGACCACCAGCGCGTCGGCCAGCGCGAAGCCGGCCCATTCGGCGACGCACAAGCCCGACCATCATCCCAAGCTCAGCCTGAACCGCTTCGACCTGAACGGCTACGTGATCAACGCTGACTACACTCTCGGCCGGAACACGGGCAACACGTTCCAGCAGACCTACACCGCCACCCTGGTCCAGGGGGTCCCGGTAGCCGGCCCGAATGTCGGCGTCACGTTCCCGCCCGAGGACTATGTCGCCCTCCCGATCGGCAACCACGAGCTCTACATCACCTGGCTCGACCCCAGCACCTACGCGATCGTCGACGTCTTCGTGATGAACTTCAGAACGGACACCGTCTATGACTACGCCCCGGGCAGCGCCAGCCCGGAGAGCGCCGGAACGATAACGGTCGTCAAGTACGGCCACGACCGCCTCCCGTAACGACAACAGCCGTTAATTCGAAGAACGTGGATCGGTTTCCATGCCGGAGCATGGAAACCGATCCACGTTCTACCCGGCTAGGTTCCTGCGCGGAGTCCAGCTGTTGTTCGCCGGCGCGGACTCGGCGGCCGTCAGGCGTCGCGCGAGCACGTCGAAGTACGGCTGGCTTTCCCACGTCTCGCGGTTGCCGATGATGTACAGCCGGCGGCGGGCCCGGCCGATCGCCGAGTTCAGCAGGTTAGGCGTCTGGCTCGCGAAGGCGCGCGCGTCGGGCCGACCAGGGTCGCCGCCGAGCATGAGCACGACCACGTCCCCCTCCCGCACCGTGTGCACGGTGCCGACCCTGGTCCGCAGCTCCTCGGCGCTCACCTCGCCGAACACCCCGCAGTACACCCGGGCGGCCGCGGCGGCGACCGCGCGGAACGGGCTTATCACGCGGACCTCCGCGGCGGGCACGCCCGCCGCGCGCAGCGAGGTGAGCAGCGAGAGCAGGGCTTCTCCTTCGGCGGGAATCCAGTGCCCCGCGACCCGGTGGCCGTGCGCCCCGGTCGCCGCGCCGGGCCGCACGTCGTACCAGCCGTCCGCGCCGGGGAAGGTTTCCCTGACCGGGGCACCGCAGACGAGCAGCCCGTCGTAGGCGATGTCGTTGCACGCCTCGAGGATGGGGCGGTCGCTGCGGCGCTGCACCCGCAGCGGTGTGCCGACCCAGAGTCGTCCGGAACCGTCAGGCGCCTCCACAGGCAGCCAGGTGCCGTGCCGGGCGAGCCGGTCCGCCACCCGCTGCGCGCAGCTGCGGGCCGGCGCCCACTCTTCGTCGACTTCAAGAGCCTTGAGCACCGCCTGCTGCCCGCACCAGGGCAGCGGGCTCTCGGCCGGCGCCTGCAGCGGGTCGCCGGCGAGCACCGCGCGGTCCGCTCGCCACAGCGCGCCGAGCACCTGCTGTGGCGGGACCTGTCCGGCCCGCTGCGCCAGCAGCCAGCCGAGCGACCCCTGGCCAAGGTCGTCAAGCAGCGAGCCGACAGCCGCGAACGTGGTCGAAACGACCGGCACGACGAGGAAGAAGGACTGCCACGCGGCCAGCGCGACCTCGCGCGCAGGACGTCCGCCACCGGACAGTATCTGCATCAGCGCGGCGAGGTTCCGCCCGATCGTTTTCGCTTGCGCGGTGATCAGCGCCCTATGCAGCGCGAGCGCGGCGAGGAACAATTCGGTGCGCGCGGCGGTGAACTCCTCATCCGCCCACGCGGCGGACTTCTCCCGCCGCTCGATGAGCGCCGCGTCTTCGGTTTCCTCCTGGGACGGCCCGTCAGGAACGTGGCTTCCCCAGCGCCGCCGCACCTGCGCCACCCGTTCCTGCAGCTCCGCCATCTGCGCGGTAAGCGTCCCCACCTCTTCCTCGGCCGCGGCGGCCGCCCGCCTGGCGCGGGCCAGGTCGGCCCGCAGCGCCTGGGCTTGCGTCAGCGCGGAGTCGCGCGCCAGCACCGCCTCGTCGTGGGCGGCGCTCAGCTTCTCCCGTGCGGCGTGCCACTCGCGGCCCGCGCGCAGCCCGGCGCGCAGGCCTGGACGGTCGGCGCGGTGGGCCTCTAGGTCCGCGAACGCCGCCCGGCGCCGCTCCTCGGCCGCCGCCAGATCCTCGCTGACCGTGGCTTCGCGCCTGGCGAGTTCCGCGTACCTGTCCTGCGCCGCCTCGACCGAGAAGTATGCCCCCTCAAGCGCGTCCTCCAGAGCGGAGAACCTGGCTATCGAGGCAGACGCCACGGTCCGTTCAGAGGACAATGTGTTGACCTTGGCCATCGCCTCGCGGAAGCTGGTGACGGCGGCCGGCCAGTCCGAGGCCGTCTCCGCTAGCCGGCTCAAAACGGCGGGCATGGGCTCGCCGACCCGGAAGAGCGCGTCGGTGCCGCGCACGGTGCCCTGCCAGAAGCGCTCGACGAAACCGCGGCGCTCGGCGCGGTCGCCAAGCGGCGCGGCGATCAGCCCCCAGGCGTCCGCCCCGCAGGCCAGCCGTGCGGTCGAGGCGAAGTAGTCGAGGTGACCGGCCCGGTCGGCCCAGCGCGAGCCGATGCCGCCGATGTCGGCATGCTCGGCGCTGGCCAGCAGGATCTCGAAACCGGTCAGCGCGGGGACCGGGGCGGTGACCGTGTGGGTCGCCGGACCGGCACGCCACGTGTGCGATTCGGCGAAGGCGTCGCGCGGCGCCGGCAGTTCCGCGAGGCGGCGGGCCCGCTCGACAACGATCGCCGCGATGAGGTCGCTGAACATCGCGGCGGTGCCGGTCGCCGGCGGCGCGTGCACGGCGAACAGGCCCGGGCCAGGTCCCAGCCGCGCCATGATCTCGTTGACCGCGAATTGCTGGCTGCGTACCAGCGCGTGGCCGGCGTCGGTCACCCACCGGCCAAGCGGGATCCGCTCAGGCGCGCAGCCGTCTCTGACGACGAGCGGGTCGTCGCGGACGTCGACCCGCAGGCCCCAGTCGATGTCCTCGCTGCCTGCCAGGAAATCGGCGAGCGCGGGTCCGGCGCCGCCCGGGCCGACAGCGTCACCGGCGTCGCCAGCGTCCTGTAGGCCGCTCGCGTGCGCGGACAGCGCGCTGGCCACGCGGGCGAGGTCGGCGGCGAACCAGCTGCTGAGCACGCGGGTCGCCGGATCTCCGTCTTCGCCTGTCGCCTCAGTCGGCACCTGGTAGCTGCGCACCCGCAGGCCCTCTGGTGCGAGCAGCGTTGCGACGCCGAGGTGCTCGGCCAGCGCGGCGGTGAAACGCCGCAGGCCGGCGCTGGTCAGCGGGCGGCCGGGCGGACCGCCGTCGAGATCGTCGAGCCCGTCCTGCTTCGGTCCGGTCAGCCCGGTGCTAGCGTCTGGTCCACTCGCTGCCGTGCCGGGCGGCGAGGCTGTCAGCCAGGCGGCTGGGTCGCCGCCCTCGGCCACGGCGCGGCCGAGGGCCCACGCACACTCGGAGACGGCCGACCGGCCGATGAGCGCGCCGTGCGCGTCGACCGTGCAGGCGAACAGCGCCGACTGTTCCCGGAGCGAGGACGCGTCGCCGCCGGCGCCCGCCTCTCCGTCGGCGTCGTCACCGCCATACAGGCCGACGAGGGCGGCGCGGACCGTGGCGAGCTCGAACAGCCCTCCGAATACCTGGTGCCGCCACACCAGGCCGGCCGAGGGCTGTCGTCCGGCGAACCGGGAGCCTTCCTCCCACGGCAGCGGATCCTCGCCGCGGACGTCGGTAATGTTCTCGCGAAAGTCGGGCGTGGGCAGCGGTCGGGGGTTGAACGTCTCCACCGCCTGCCAGAACCGCACGATGCGCGCTGTGTCTATTAACACACCCTCACCCCCCGGCTATCGCGACCCAATCGATGCCGTGTTGTCTAAGACTACGATGAGTTATTGATCGATGCGCGAGAGTTACCCGATCTTTCCCCGGCCGCTTTCTTCGAGCCGCCAGGCGCCGAAGAGAAATGGCTGTTCAGAAAGGGTCCGGCGGGGACAGGGAAGTGGTCGCGCACGACACGCTCAATTCGTTGTGCTTCGTGCCAGTGGTCCACGTTTCGTAGCGCTTCGTGACGATGGTCCCTTGATCCCGGCTCCTCCGCAACCGCCGGAAAAATTCGCGGGGAATGTCGGACCCCACCGCGATAATGGGGTCGTGGCGGGTGGAGTGGCGGGTGGAAACGGGCGGAGCGCGCGAGTAGACCGGACCGTACGGGTCAGACTGCTCGGTCAGTTCGCCATCGCATCTGGTGACCAGGTGGCCGGCCCTTGGCCACGACCGACCGCCAAACGGCTCTGTGAGCTCGTCCTCGTCAGTCCTGGCCGACGGGTCAGCCGCGATGTCGCGTGCGAGGAACTGTTCCCGCGCCTTGACCCGCGGACGGCGGCCCGTTCGCTGTCCAAGGCGCTGTCCATGGCGCGCGTCGCGCTCGCCGGCCTCGGCGAGCCGGGCGCCTCGCTGCTGGCGGCCGACCTCGGTTTCATCTGGGTGCCGATGGACCTCGACGTCGACGCCGACAGGCATGAGGGGGCGCTTGCCGCCGGGCTGGCGGCGGAACCGGGGCAGGATCGCGACGACCGGCTTGGCGCCGCTCTGGCGCAGGGCGCTGAGCTGCTCGAAGACGAGCCTTACGCCGATTGGGCGGCGCGCCCGAGGGAGCGGCTCCAGGCGCTGCGCCAGCAGGCCCGGCTGGCCCTGGCCAGGGACAGGACGAAGGGGCATGGCCGGTCAGGCGACGATGACGTGACGGCGGCCTGGCAGTCCTGCCTGGAGCACGACGCCGCGTGTGAAGAGGCCGCGGGCGCGCTGATCCGCGGCTATGTCGCCCGGGGGCGTCCCGAGCTCGCCGCTCGCGTTTTCGAGCGCTGCCGCGCCGCGCTGGAAGACCTCGGGCTGCGGATCTCCCCGTCGCTTGAAAAGCTCTACGCCGCCGCGACTCCCGAGCCGGTCGCCGTGCCGCCGGTGCCGGCGCTCGGGGCGCCACCCGCGGCGCCCGGGGCTCCTGGGGCTCCGCCCGCGCTTCCGCGAGAGGAGCGTCGGCCGGTGAGCGTGCTGTTCGCCGAGGTGGCCGCTCCCGCCGGGCTCGCGGGCGCGCTCGGCCTTGAGACGCTGCGTGAGATCGTCGGCGGATCGCTGGCGGCGGTGATAGCCGAGGTGGAGGTGCTGGGCGGCACAGTGATATCGGTGTCCGGCCGGGGTCTGCAGGCGATGTTCGGCGCACCGGAGGCGCATGAAGACGACCCGGAACGCGCGGTCCGTGCGGCGTACCGCGCTCTTGCCGCGACCGCTGCCGCCGCCGACGGCGGGACGGCGCTGCGGATCGGAGTGGAAACCGGTCCGGCGGTGGTGGGCCTCATCGGTGGCGGCGGCAAGGTCGAGTACGGCGCGTTGGGCGACGTGGTGGGCGTGGCGGCGACGCTGCAGTCGTCGGCGAGGCCGGGATCGGTCCTCGTGGGGCCCGCGACGCGGGCCGTCGTCGGGCACCTGTTCACCTGGGGCGCGGGGGAGGAGGTGGCGCTCGGCGGGACCGCGCGGCCGCTGGTCGCGAGCTACCTGGAGGCACCGCGCGCACGCCCGGGGGAACGCCGGCCCAGGCTGTTGGGCGGGACCGCCCCGCTGACCGGCCGCGCCGCTGAGCTGCAGGGCCTGGACAACGCGCTGCGAGCGGCGGTGGCGGGCCGCGGCTCGGTCATCGTCTTGACCGGCGAGGCCGGGCTGGGCAAGACCCGCCTGGTGCAAGAGTGCCGCAAACGCTTCATCGCCTGGGTGGGCGCAGGAAGCGGGCGGCTGCCCCTGTGGCTGGAAGGTCGCTGCGCCTCCTACACCTCGGACATCCCGTACAGCCTGTACCGCCAGCTGGTGGCCAGCTGGATCGGGGTGGCATGGGACCAGCCGGAAGCCCGGTTGCGTTCGGCCTTGGAGACCGCGCTGGCGCAGCTGCTCGGAAACGCGAACCTGCTGCCGCCGCTGGCGCGCATGATGGGCCTGTCGCGCCCGCACCCAGGCGCCACGGCGGTGCCGAGCACGGCGGCGCGCGGCCGGATGAGCCCGGAGGAGGTGCAGCGCGCTACGTTCGCGGCGGTGCGCTCGGTGGTGACCCGGCTGGCGGCCGTGGGCCCGACCGTGCTCGTCCTGGAGGATCTGCACTGGGCCGACCCGACGTCGCTGCGCCTCACGCGCGACCTGGCGGAACTGGCCGCGGGCCGGCCCCTTCTGATACTGGCGACCGCGCGGCCGGACGCGAGTCGGGAGGTCGCCAGCCTCGCCGACGACCCCGCGGCCCGCCATGTCCGGTTGCGCCCGCTCGGCACTGGCGCCGCCGAGGCGCTCACCAGTTCGCTCATCGGCGAGTCCGCCGGCTCCGAGGTGCTCGCGGCGGTGCTCGCGAGCGCCGAGGGTAACCCGCTGTTCCTGGAGGAGCGCCTGTCGTCGCTCCTTGAGACCAGGGCCCTGGTCCGCGACCGGGGGACGTGGCGGCTGCGGATGACAGGGACTCCGCTGTTGCCGGAGGTGCTCGAACGTCTCGTACGGGCCAGGGTCGACCGGCTCAGCGCCGCCGCCCAGGAGGCGATCCGCGCCGCCGCGGTGCTAGGCGCCGAGTTCACCGCCGCGTCGCTCGCCGCGGTGCTCGGCACCGAGCCGGGTTCGCTCACCCTGGTCCTCGATGAGCTGTACGCCAGCGACCTGGTGCACAGGGAACCGCCGGCGGGTCCGCCCCGGACGTTCCGATTCCGGCACGCGCTGATCCAGGAGGCCACTTACCTTGGTCTCCTGCGCGCGGAGCGCCGTGACCTGCACGCCCGGGCGGCCGCCGCCGTCGAAGCGGCGTCCAGCGATCGGCTGCCTGAGGTCGCCGCCATGGTGGGACGGCACTACGCGGCCGCCGAGGACGCGGGACAAGCTGTCCGCTGGCTCGAGATGGCCGGTGACCACGCGACGGACGCGTTCGCCAACGACGAGGCCATCTCGTCCTTCCGCGCCGCGACGGCGGTGACGAGGGAAGCGAACGCGAGCATGGCGGCCGACGCGGTGCGGTTGCACGCCAAGCTGGCCAACGTGCTGTGGCGCAAAGCCAGGCACGACGAGGCACGAGACGCCTTTCAGGAGGCGCTGCGGCTGGCCGGCTCGGTGGACGCGCTGCAGCGAGCCCACCTGTACACCCGGCTCGGGCGGCTTGAGCTGACCGAACTGCGCTACGAAGCGGCCTCGGCCGCCTTCGACGCCGCGGAGGCGCTGCTCGGCGAGGATCCAGGCGTCCAGGACGACGCTACGGCCGACCAGTGGCTGGAGATCATGGTGGACGGCCGGGCCGACGTGCACGTGACACGCTTCGAGGCCGATGAGGCGCTCGCGATCCTCGAGGCGGCCAGGCCGGTTCTCGAGGCGCGCGGCACACCGGCCAGGCGGACGGTCTTCGAGCGGCTGTTCACCATGCAGCGGCTGCTCAGGAACCGGTTCCGCGTCGACGATGCCGACATCGCTGCGCTGCACAGGAGCGTCGAGGCCGCCGAGCACACCGGGGAGGACAAGGACCTGGGCTATGCCACCGACTTCCTCGGCTGGGCCTACTGGCTACGCGGCGACTTCGCACAGGCGTCGGAGAACCTGGAGAAGGCGCACGCCATGGCCCAGCGCATAGGAGAGACCCACCTGCAGGTCATCAGCCTGCTCGCGCTCACTCTGACGGCGGTGCGCAGGCACGACACGGAGGCGGTACGTACGCTCGCCCCCCAGGCCTTCAAGGCGCTGGCGGAGGACGATGGCCGGGTCGCCATGGCCATGGCCTGTCAGGCCTGGCTCGCCTGGCAGGACGAACGCCCGGACCAGGTCCTCGAGCTAGCTGAACGGATCGCGGAAGTCAAGCCGACGCTGATTGGCCACGGTGCGCGCTATCAGTGGGTGCACCTGTTCCCAGTGATCGCGGTGCGACTGACCTCGGGCGGGGTCGATGAAGCGGTCGCTGCCGCGCGGCAGATTCTCGACCCCGCGCAGCAGCAACTGCCCGACGATCTCACCGCGACCCTGGAGTCCGCGTGCGCGGCATGGGACCGCGGCGAGCCGGCTGCCGCGAGCGAGCAGCTAGCGACCGCGCTCACACTGGCGCACGACCAGCACTTCTTCTGACCCTGTCCGCCTAGGCCAGGCCCAGGACGGCCGGGTTGGTCGCGAGCGCCCGGAAGTGCTTATCCGGGTCGTCGGTCAGCCTGCGCTCACGCAGGTCCAGCAGCCCCGAGGTGCTGGACAGCGAAGCGGCCACCACCCCGTCCGGCCGGCTGAAGTCCTGCAGGATCCTGAACGTCTTCCCGCCCTCGAAGACGAAGGCGCACGACACATCCACCTCGTCGCCGCCGCGCAATTCGCGCATGTACCGCACGAACACGTCAAGCACGACCGGCCCGAACCCAGTCGCGATCAGCGCGTCCTGGGTGATCCCCGCCGCCGCCAGGAACTCCCACCGTGTGTGCTCCGCGTAGTGCAGGTACTCGGCCCAGTTCAGATGCCCCTGGGTGTCAAGCTCGTACCCACGCACCCTTATTCGAACACTGAACGCCTCACTCATCGCCCTCGAGCATATCCGCCCCCACCGCCCCGCAGCTGTCCAGTCCTTATCCCGAACGATCGGGGCTGCCTCCCCAACCGCCCCCTACTCCTCCCCGCCCGCAGACCGCCGAATCCGCTCCACGATCCGCCCAGCCTCATCCTCGGTGATCGGCATGAACCTGTTCTCCAGATCACCTCGCTCGTACTCGTACAACAGCGAACTGGGCGCCCACCTCAGATCGCTGCCGAAGGTCTCGTCTCGCTCTCCCTCATCGTGCTTTATTCGGCGCAGGATGCCGGCTGGCTGCTCACGGCTGCTGAGGTCATCGACGATCGCGTAGTAGCTAATCTGTTCAGCCATCGAGTTTCTCCCGTCGATAGTCTTCGATTTCAGTCGCTCCCGGCGGAACTGGAATCATGGCGCAGACCTTGCGCTGAAAGTCCTTTAGTTCAGTCCGTTCGTGATCTTCCGCCGTACTTCGTATTCGCTCATACGCCTTGTGAGTCAGTTCCTTCGCCTCGTAACTGATCCGTGTATGGAACTGTACTTCGAAGCTCTGCCGAGATTCCGGCTCTTCCCAGCGACTGTTGATGCCCTTGTACTGGTCAGACGTCCATGTGCCACGGCTTTCCAGCTGCACGAATCCGCGCGCTTCAAGTCGTTCAATGTCTTTCCGAACGCCCGCCGTATACGAGTTGTTGTCGTACTGGAGCGTGAACCGCACTGTGTCGGGAATCATCTCGAGCGCCTGACCTGGTGTACGGCCGGGTTTCGAACGCAACCGGTCCGCGACTTTTTCCTTCAGGCGGTCTGCGTCTTTGAAGCAGTGCTGCAGTCCCGCAAGGTGCCGACCGCTGTCTTCCGCTTCGACGTTGCGCAGGGCAGGAACGATGACGTTCTTGCCGATCTCGTGGAACCGCGCGGTGTAGCGATCAACCTCGGCATTCTGCTCCGGGTTCAGCTTCCGGTTGCCGTCAGCAGTCCAGGAGCCATCGTCGTGGACAGTCGGACGGGATCGTTCGGGATGCGGGTATCTGCGTACATGTTCTTCCCAGGTTGCCTGAAACTCAGGCATGGCTTCGGCCCACGCGTACTCGGCCACGACGTCGGCGCGGAAGTTAGTGATGTACGCGGCTCGATCTGCTTCCGAGTCGGGATTGGTGCCATGGTTGTCGGCGCCGGGCGCGGTTTGAGCAGCACGTCCAGCGAGCGGGGAGTCGGGTTCGACGGTCGGTGCGTCGTCCTCATCCGGGCGGTCGATTCCCACCGTCCACCACCCATTGCAGCGAATGAGTCACGCTATGCAGCCTAACCGATATGTCGGCCATGCCCGCTAGACCCGTTGTGACTATTTCCTCACCTAACGCGAAAAGGCCGTCTCCCGCGAATCACAATCCACTTTGGTCGAGAATCGCCATCAGATTGCGCTTGCGTTTCTGGCCCATGCGCAGCACCACCATGTACTGGCGGAACTTATCCATGGTTCCCAGCGCTTCATGACACGCGCGCGCGGCGAGCAGATGCGTGGCGATCTCGCGGTAGACGGCGTCGCCGGTTTTCTGTGTCAGTCCCTTGATCAGCTTGAGGTAAACGGCAAGCGCGTCGGCGGGCCGAGAGTCGGCGGACGCGTTGGCGAGCCGGACCCACTGCGGCTCGCTAGCGATGTCCCGCGCGGCGATCCAGGCCGCGTCCTGATCTCCTTCGTCGATCAGCGCGTCGATCAGAACAGGGCCGGCCCACGGGAACCACAGCGTCTTCCCTCGCACAGCCGCCGCGTCCTTCCGCAGCAGCTCGAGCGCAGCATCTCGCTCGGCGTCCCACGACCCACGGTTCGTCGCGGCTGAGCGCAGCGCCCTGAAGTTGGCCAGCGAGCGATCGCCGCAGAAAAGCGTTCGGCGCAGTGACACTACGTCCTCCCCGCGCCCGGCGGAGGCATACCTGTCCACCAGGTAATCGACGAGCCCGGTGCTCAGACGCGGATCGCCAGTGACGCCCCGTTCGGCCCAGTCGAGCGCCTCGTCGGCCCGGCCCGCCTTGTCCAGAGCTTGCGCGATGCGCAGGTGCTGATAGCCGAACTGGTCAAGGTGCCTCGCGCAGAGCGCGACGAGAGCGTCGACGTCACCCTCGGCTTCGATGACGGATTCCAGCACCTGCCGGACATGACTGTCATCGGGGCCGGCCTCATACGCGGCGGCGACCTGCTCGCGCAGCGCGGTCCGGCCCACGTCGCCAAGCAGTTCGGCGTAGTCCGTGAGCGCGGGCGTGAGCGCGAACTGGTCCGTCAGGCACAGGTCGGCGAGGTACTCGGCCAGCTGAACCGGATCGGACCGCGCCTCCTGGCAGGCGAGAAGGTGAACGTCCAGCAGCCCGTACCCGGCGTTGCCGACATCGCCAGATGAGTCGTCGATCGTCGCGAAGGACTGCCTCAGCCACCCGATCGCGTCTCTTGCGACCTCAACAGCGGCCGCCGCGGCACCCGCGTCGATCAGGTCCTCGATCGCCTCAGCGGCCCGATCAACGTCGCCGGCGTAAGCACTGGCTTCGTCGTAGTCGACGTAATCGGTGACCCAGATGAGTCTGCGCACCACGTCACGGACCGCTGCGACATCCGCCTGCCGTGCCGCCGCGCGGAGTTCGAAACGCTCCCACAACTGTGGCTCGTCGACCAGCAATTCAAACAGTTCGGTGAGCAACTCATCCCTGCTCAGTGAGCTGAGCCAGGAGATAAATGATCCCGGTTCGGGCTCCGGCGCGGGCGAAACCCGCGAGTGAACCGCCGGCGAGCCACTCCGCAACGCCACCAGTCCGGTCGCGACACAGTGCTTGCAGAAATTGCCCTCGGCCCCGAACGGACACGAGCAGTCTCCCCGCAGCCCCTCGGCGCGCTCGTCGTCGAACTTGAGCCGGACTCGGTACACGTCAGTGCCGTACACGCTCGCCGTCACCCAGGTGCCCGCGATCTCCAGCTCCTCGACCCGGTCAACGTAACCAACGCCCCGTGCATACGACGCCGGACCAGCGGCGCGTCGAAGGTCGTCTTCGGCAAACGGGAGGATCTCGCCCATATCGGCAATTGAACACCCAGCCGTGGACCGAGGGTCAGTCGTCGGCCAGGTCCAGCTGATACCAGGTGCCTGGCTTACCGCCAATGTGGGCCGGATCGGCCGGGCCAACCTGGACGAACCCAGCCTTGGTCAGCACCTTCTGGGAAGCGACATTCTGGTGGGTGGTGGCCGCCCTGAGCGTGCGCAGCCCGTGCCGGACCGCCGCCACCTGGCACAGTTCCCGGACGGTCGCGGTCGCCACGCCGCGGCCGGTGACGTGTTCCGCGACCCGGTACCCGAGTTCCGCGGTGCCGTCTTTGATGTCGACGAGGTTGAACCGGCCCATGATCGAACCGTCCTCGGCCACGAGCACGTAAAAGGCGCAGATGCCGGCCTCCTGCTCGGCGAGCAGGTCGTTGTGCCGGTCGGTGAACCGCTCGAAGAAGTCGTCCCCGCGGTCGGAGATTGAGGCAGCGAAGTAGGCGCGGTTCGCTAGCTCGAAGGCCAGGATCGCGGGCGCATGACCAGCGTTCAATCGCTGCAACTCGGGCACCGCCCAACTCTACAAGCTCTTCGGCACCAGGGTCCTCCCGGTGGAGGAGCAAGCCGGCCCGCATAAGCCGTCCCGCATGAACCGTTTTGTCAGTGGTCGATGTGACACTGCGAGCATGGACGATTACTTCGATGAAGAAATCCCGCCTGGGCTGCCGCTGACCGCTAGCGAGTTGACTCGGGCCCGCTTTGAAGAGCCCCGCGTGTTGGGCACACTGCCGTTCGGCCGCGATGACCAGATCAATCGTAGCCTCTGGGTGATCTACATGGGCGTTTGGGGCATCTGGACACACGCGGTCCTGCCCGTTGACAACAGGCTTGACATGGGCGACGCCGAAAACATCGCAGGTTTGTGTGACTTGGTAGCGGGCCTCATCGGCCCCTCACTATGCCACGAAGATGAGGAAGCCCTGGTTGTGCTGCGCCGTCCGGCTTCGCCGGAACCTAGCCCGGCGGACGAGCACATATTCCGCCTTATTCGCGAGGCCGCCGCGAGCCGCGAAACGGCGCCATGGTCTTTCTTCGTAACAGGCCCGGACGGCGCCCGCGAGCTGCACGCACCGGAGTTTGGCGCAGAACTGTCCGCGCAGGCAGAAGGCACGTGCCCGGCCAGGGGAAGGTTAGCTGAATGTAGCGGATGGGTCAGCTTTTTACACTGCTGACTTGTACTGATTAGTGCTAGAATTCGATGTAGCAAGCACATGATATTTCTCATCTGAACGAGTGGTGGTGTCATGTCGCAGCCGCCGATTCCCGAGCCCGGGCAAGGCGAAGAGCCGGTCCAGGGCTCGCGGCTGCCCGCAGGCCCCGACGGCACCACCAACGCACCCGCCCCAACGCCGACCGCCGCACCAGCACCGGCCGCTACCCCCGCCGTTGGCGCTGTCGGGCAGGATGCGGGCGGGTCGCTGCGGCTGGAGGACTTCATTCAGGGCGGTGCGGGCGATGCCTGCCTGCCCGGCCCGGGGCTGGCCGTCGTGCTGGACCGGCTGTGCGGCCCGGATCAGCGTTGCCCGGGCGCGGCCGATGATGAGCTGATCGGCTTGCTGGGCCGGTGGGCGGCGCTGGAAGCCTGGGCGGCGGCGGCCAAGCTGGGCGTGGTCCGCGAGCTGATCCGCCGCCGCGCCGACCCGCCGCGCTGGCCCGACGGGCGGCCCCCCGGCGACCTGCCACGGCGCTGGGATGAGGGCACCGGCCATGAGGTCGCCGCCGCGCTGCGCCTGTCGCTGCCGGCCGCCGACAAGGTCACCGAGCTGGCCTGGGCGCTGCGCGCCCGGCTGCCCGCCATCGCGGCCGCGCTCGCCGACGGCATCATCGACTACGTCAAGGCCACCATCATCGTCAGGGAACTGGCCGTCCTCGACGACGGGCACGCCGCCCAGGCCGAGGCGCTGATCGTGGCCGAGCTGGCGGGCAAGACCGCGGCGCAGGCGGGACGGCTGGCCGCCGCGGCGGCGGTTACCGTCGACCCGGACGGCACGCGAAAACGCCGGGAGCACGCCGAGCGCGAAGATGCCCGGGTCCGGTTGTGGCGGGAAAGCAGCGGCGCGTGCACGCTGGCCGGCCACGGGCTGCCCGCCGACGCCGCGCTGGCCGCCGACGCCAGCATCGCGGCCCGCGCCCGGCAGTACAAGAAAGCCAGGATCCACCCGGACGCCCGGATGGACCAACTGCGCGTCCTCGCGTTCTGCGACATCCTCAACGGCATCACCGCCGCCGACCGCATCGCCCGGGCCCGCGCCGCGCAAGCCGAAGCCGAAGCCGAAGCGGAAGCGGAAGCGGACCCGGGCCCGGACCCGGGCCCGGACCCGGATGACGGCGCGGCAGACGAGGACGGCTCCGCCACCGGCACCGACCCCGCCGACGACGCCACCGGCACTGACCCAGGCGAACCTCCGAAGGGCGAACCTAGCGCACAAGGCTGCGGCGGTGATGCCGGGCCCGCGCTGGCCGCCTCGGCGAACCTGACCTTCCCGCTGGCTACCTTGCAGCGGCTGGCCGACCGGCCCGGCGACGCGCACGGCTTCGGCCCGCTGGACCCGGCCCTCGCCCGGGACCTGGCCGCCGCCGCGGCCCGCAGCCCGCACAGCACATGGTGCATCACCATCACC
>Ga0210390_10000552_pt1 | contig 40629 bp, 35 predicted proteins | sample IncBWH11OmetaG_FD_161050 | JGI IMG/M metagenome (GOLD analysis project Ga0210390, IMG submission 161050) | Forest soil microbial communities from Barre Woods Harvard Forest LTER site, Petersham, Massachusetts, United States - Inc-BW-H-11-O ...
GCATTTCGCTCCTCGTCCCAGTCGTGATGTCCTGGTCTCAATGCTGTCCAAGATCCGCAGGGGTGACCGCGAAACGTTCAGCGGGCAGTAATTTGCACCCGTGAACGGACGTCCGCCTAGAACTCGGACCCCACCGTTTCGACGGGAACGGGGCGGCCGAAGTAATTCTTGAGGCGATTGACCAGGCCGCGAGTTTCGGAATCGTCGTCCGCGTCGATCCGCTTACGCAGCTCCGTGTTCAGCCAGGTCATGAAATCGACGCTGATATCGGGCAGGGGGCGGGTCTGCATGGGATTTTGCTCTCGCATGGGGAACGCGAAAAGTTAGGTAAACGGCCCGCGGAGCGGCCAACGCGCGGCGCGGCGGGCGAACGGTGAAATTCGTACCATCTGGCAGGCTCAGCAAGTATTCCTGATATTCACGGTTGTGCCGCAGATTTTCGGCAGCCAGAATGCGAAGAAGTGGAAAATCGGGGGCACCATGCGGACTGCAACGGGTTGACCGTCGAAGCCGATCGAGGGGCCGCTCGATCGCTCGCGCAATCGGCATTCCTGATACGCACGTTTTGTGAGGCGGCAGAAAAACCGCTGCCGTCCGTCATCAAACCGACGGACGGGCCGCCGCGGCGAAGCAACGGACAAGTCGCCAATTGACAACCGAGCCGACTGACAACGAGACGACGGCGCCCGGAATCGCGACATCAGCGAAGTGAACGACTCGAAAGTAGACAACAGAGGACGCGACATGCGCTTTGGCTGGCGGAATCTGCGGGACGGCGGGCTGGGACATCGTTGTGCTCTCTCGGCGTTCACCGCGGCGCTTTTGGCCTTGTGGGTGGCGGCCCCCGTCTCCGCGCAGATGACGCGCATGCGCAAGAGGGACAAAGACAAAGGGGCTCCTGCCGACGCTCCCGTGGCCGAGGCCAAGCCGCCGGGACCGCCCCTGACCAAGACGCAAGCCGTCTTCTCGGTCATTTACGCATTGGCCGGCAACCAAAGCGACGCCGCCCTCAAGACATTGGAATCGATCGTCGAGGGAAAAATCGCCTTCGGCGGACACAATCAGCAGGCTGCGGAGATGGCCCTCGTCGCGCTGACGCTGCGGCAGTCGCCCGCCGCAGACGCCTTTCTGGTGAAGCTGATTTCGACGCCCGACGAAACGCTGCGTGCAGGCAAGGACTATTCCGGCGCGGCTGTGCGGATCGATGCGGTCCGCGTGATCGCTCGCGTCGGTTCGCCGGACCTGCGTGCCAAGGTCGCCAAAGTGCACGACCAGGTGACACCCGACATTCGCAGCGCGATCGAAACGGCGCTGATCAAGCCAAGCCCGGCGAGCTTCGCCGCGCAAGTCGTGCTGATGCGGAGCCACGCGCTGCCCGACGTGCTCCGCTTCGATTTGCAAAAACAGGTGCTCGAGCAGAACGCGACCGCCCTGAAGTCCGCGCTGCGGCTCACACCAGAGGCGCCGGCGCCGAACCCGCAGGCAGCGGCCGCCGCCCTCATGGCCGAGCTGGCGAAGGTCGCCGGCGGTGGCCCGCCGGGTTCTAATCCCATCGCGGCCCTCCAGGGGCAAACCACCGTCGCGCCTCCCGGTGGCCCGGCAACGGCCGGCGCTCCGGCGCGAGCGGTCGCGGCGGAGGCGCTCAACAATCCCGTCGCGCTGATTCTGGAATTCACGGAAAAGTTGCTCAACGCGACCCCCGCCGATCCGGCCCTCGTCGCTCGTGATCTGTGGCAAAGCGCGTTCATCGAGGCGCTGGGGGCGGAGCTCGCCCGGCCCGGCAGCAACACCGAACAAGTGCTCACTGCCGTCGGCTCGATTCCTCTCAAATCGGCCCGCGAACAATTGCGGACCTACCTGCTGCAAAAAGCTCCGCATGAACTAGGCAAGCCCGATAACCCCGCCTCACACGTGGCCGCGGGAGCCGGCGCCCCCCAGGGCGGAGGGGGCGCGCCTTATGGTGGAATGGGCGGAGGCGGCATGCGGCCCGGAGGCATGGGTGGCGGAATGGGTCGCGGTGGCATGGGCGGGGCCGGAATGCGCGGCGGGGCCGGCGGCACAAATGCGGCCGCTATGCCGGGCACGATGTACCTCGTCGGTCCGGAGTGGCTCGATCCGGGGGCTCTCATCGCGATGAAGTCGGTCGTCTACAGAGATCGCCCCAAGGCGCGGCACCATACGCCGAGCACGCCGCCCAGTGGTCACCGCAGCGCGGCCGCCGAGAAGAAGGCCGAAGAGGCGGCCGAGAAGCAGCGTCAGACCGATATGCAGTACGAGTGGCGAGACACGATCGAGCGCTTCGTCACGCACTGGGACGAGCGCCTTGCGGCCGTGGCGCAGGCGACGGGCGACGACGCTGCGGCCGACGCCAAAGACGACAAAGACGCCGACAACAAAAAGGATGCGGCCGCTGATAAAAAGGCCGACAAGAAGGCTGACAAGAAGTCTGGCACCACCAAAGCGGGAAAAGCCGACGATGCGGCCGCGAAGAAATCGTCGCGCACGGCTGACGCCAGTGGGCAGGGGCACGAGAAGGGCAAAGGCGGCAGTTCCGCACCGACTCCTGCCGTCCCCGTTCCGTTCGTGTTGCGGCCCGGCGAGCACATCATCAAGGAGTTTCACCTGCGCTGGCCCGAGGATCTGCCGTCGAACCTGACGGCCGCCGTCAGCGAGCCGCTCGTCGTGCATTACATCCAGCTGGAAGGCACCGACGAGATCAGCCGTACGGCCAACTTCTATCACTCCGCGATGGCCAAGGGGACGCGGACCCAAATACACGCCTCGACGCACGACATTGGCGAAGAAAAGTGGGTCGATGTCGTGCAGCACGATCTGGCGACTCAGCGCACGCGCTCGCTCGATGTCATCGTCACCCGGCAGCCCTCGACCGAGCCCGATGCCAAGAAGACCAAGATCGGCGACCTGACGATCCAGGTGCTAATGATCGAGGTCGAGACCTTTGTCCCCGTGAAGGGGACGGAGAAAGAAGAAGCGAAGGAAGCGAAGAACGAGAGCCCGTAAACGCCGCCGAATTTGAGACCGAAGGCGCTCAGGCGTGACGATAGGCTTCCGGCGCGCTTCGCTGTTCTCCCGCTCGTGATGTCACTTCTGGCGCTCGCGCCTTCCCCGCGCGCTCTTCACGGCGGCGGCGAGCTTCTTCGTGTGTACGACAAATCGTCCGCCAGCGGTCACACTTTTGCCGTTTGTTCTGGCCCGCGGGCGCGGGATTTGCAATTCCCTCTTTCAGCCCCGTCAACCGACGAGGTGAAAAACGAACCAGTGAAAACGAAAGCGTGAAACAATAAAAGGTGGGCCTAAAAAACCGGCGGCAGCAAGGCGGCCGGGAGCAGATAACAGAGGAGGCGTGTTATGAAAAAGCTCATTATGGCCGCGTGTGTCTGTGCTTTGGGAACTTCGGCGTTCGCTCAGACTCCGGTCAGTGCGCGGCCGCGACCCAGTGTCGATTACGGAATGTACGGCGGTCCGACTGCCGCTCCCGCGGATAATTATAGTACGCGTCACTCGCGCAAACCGCTTCTGGGGCTTGAGGGTCCCTATCGTCTCTACGGCGTGCCCGATGACCTGACCGCCGCCGAGATTCAGCAGCAGCAAATTCGCGACGCGGCCGTCGAGTTTGGACGGTTCCGTCGTCAGTTCAACGGCTCGACGCAATTCTGGATGGACGAGCACCGCACGGAGCTGGCCAAGGCCCGCTACGCCATGGATGAGCCGATGTTCCGCGCTCTGCATCCGCCGGAATACTACGGTCATGGCGGATACCTGTATCACACGGCCGATTCGGTCGGTGCTGAGGTGGTGTGGGGAGCCGGTCGCCCGGTGCCCACGGCTAACACCATCCCGAACACGACTCCTCTGACGGTCCCCGGTACGGACGAGGTGATCGGCGTCCCAACAGCCCGGAGCCGGACGACCTCGGCCACGCGGATGATCGCGGGCGAGAAGCCGGTGTACAACGCGACCTCGTCGCTCAACGGATCGAGTCACTAGCAAACGGAGCAGGGTGGCCCTCAAGCGGGCCTGAAACAGTTCTTCTCGCGAAGGCGAGGCGGAATTCAGCAGGTCAACGCTTCCGAGAGAGGCCGGCAATTGCCGGTCTCTCTTTTTTGCGCGCCGGTCGATCGGGAAACCGGGTCCTCGAGCCGCCAAGGGGCAAACGGCTAGCCCGCCGGGTTAAATCTCGCGCAGTGTACCGTGGCCGGTCCCGGCAATCTTGGATCTGGTTGGGTCGGCAAATCGGTAGTAGAATGGCCGACGAGGACGTTGGCTGCCGCCTTATTTCTTATTTCGCTCGGATGGATGCTGGGGATCAGAGTCTAAGTGTGGGCGGGCCGGGAATCGGACCATTCCTGTGCCAGTCTCGCAGGCAGCCAGATTCGTTCGTATCGCGCGTTGACGGACAATCTGTACGCAGACGAAGGGGAGATCGATGCACAAATTCCGTGGGCGACGGCTGGTCTTCGCGGCAGCGTTGTTGGTGGGTCTGACCGGTTCCGCGTTCGGCGTCGAGTCGGCTGTCGGCCGCAAGATCGATCCGTTCACGTTGCAGGACTTCCGCGGCAAAGAGCACTCGCTCGCGACGATCCTCGCCCAGCACAAGGGAGTGGCCGTCATCTTTTTGGGCACTGAGTGCCCGCTGGCCAAACTCTACGCGTCGCGCCTGCAGGAACTGTCGGTCGAGTTCGCGAAGAAAGGCGTCGCGCTGATCGGCATCGACGCGAACCGCCAGGATGCGATCACCGAAATCGACGCGTTCGCCCGACAGAACAGCCTCACCTTTCCGATTCTGAAAGACGTCGGCAACAAGGTGGCCGACCAGTTCGGCGCCACACGCACGCCGGAGGCGTTCTTCCTCGATGCGCAGGGAACCGTCCGCTACCACGGACGGATCGATGATCAGTTCTCGTTCGGCGCCGGCGTCGGCTATGCCCAGCCGCAACTCAAGCGGAAGGATCTGGCCAATGCCGTCGACGAAGTTTTGGCCGGCAAGACTGTGACGGTCGCCGCGACCGAATGCAAAGGCTGCATCATCGGCCGCATCCGCGAGCCGCAGAAGGACTCGCCGGTGACCTACTCCAATCAGGTCGCGCGGCTGCTGAATGCCCGCTGCGTCAGTTGCCACCGGCCGGGCGAGATCGGCCCGTTCGCCATGACCAAATATCAGGAAGTGGCTGGCTGGGGCGAGATGATTGCCGAAGTCGTCCGCGAACAGCGGATGCCGCCGTGGCACGCCGACCCGCACTACGGGAAGTTCGCGAACGAAAATGTTTTGACCAAGGCCGAAAAAGAAACGATCTACGCTTGGGTCGAAGCCGGCTGTCCGGAGGGAAATCCCGCCGAGTTGCCCCCCGCTCCGAAATTCACCGAGGGCTGGCTGCTCGACAAGCAGCCGGACGCGGTCGTTTACATGTCGAAAGAGCCCGTCGACGTGAAGGCGGAAGGGGTCGAGCCCTATCGCTTCTATGTGGCCGATCCGGGCTTCAAAGAAGATAAGTGGGTCAAGAGCGCGCAGTGTCTGCCCAGCAACCCGAGCGTCGTGCATCACATCATCGTCTTTATCGCGCCGCCGCAAACGGCCGACCGCATCATCGAGAATCAAAAGCGTCAGCTCGAAGCACTGGCCAAGGCGAAGGCCAGCGGCAAATCCGTCGAGCAACTGCGGGCCGAGTTCCGCGCCCAGCGGCTGGCTCGCGCCAAAAAAGCCAAGACGGGCGCCGCCCAGAAAGCCGCGAAGAAGCCGGCACAGCCGGAAGAAAATGGCGAAGACATTTCGGCCAGTGATCTCTTGTGCGGCTTCGCCCCGGGCACGCGGCCGTTCCTCGCGCCGGACGGCATGGCGAAGCTCGTGCCCGCCGGTTGGAAGTTCATCTTCCAGATGCACTACACGCCGAACGGACGCCCGCAAAAAGACCGCAGCTCGATCGGCCTGTTGTTCGTCGACGGCAAGACGGTCAAGGATCGCCTGGTGACGACCAATACGGCCAACTTCCAGTTCGAGATTCCCGCCGGGGCCGAGGACTACAAGGTCGAAGCCCAAAAGAAATTCGCCCAGGACACGCTCTTCATCGGCATGTACCCGCACATGCACATGCGCGGCAAAGCCTTCCGCTACGAGCTGACCTATCCGGACGGCAAGAAGGAAGTGCTGCTCGACGTGCCGCGCTACGACTTCAACTGGCAGAACTGGTTCAAGCTCGAGAAACCGCTGGTGATCCCGGCCGGCTCGAACCTGCTCTGCACGGCCCACTTCGATAATTCGGAAAACAATCTCTGCAATCCGGATCCGTCGAAGCCCGTCCGCTGGGGTGATCAGACCTGGGAAGAAATGATGATCGGCTGGTACGACGTCGCCTTCCCCAAGGCCGAAGCCCAAAAACTGATCGACGCGCAGCACGAATCCGACCGCCAGGAACTGCAAAAAGCCATCAAGCAAATGCAGGAAAAGGCGGCGAAGGAACAGGCAGCCAAGCAGACTGCGGAGAAGGGGAAACCGGCCAAGGAACAGACTCAGAAGTCACCGGTCGAGAAATCGGCCGAAACTTAGAGCCCGCTAAGACTCGCTCGCAAATTGTGTGCGGCCCGGCTTTTCGCCGGGCCGCGTTTTTTTTTGGTGTAGCCCTGAGCCGTGCGACCTCTCGATCTTCACGGAAGCAGCCCTGGCATCAGCCGCTTAAACCGTGCCCTGCCCAATTCGTGAAGACTCGCTTCAGTCGCTTCCAGTCGCTCGGGAGAGAAAAGGTCCACGATCGCCACCCAATTCGCCTTCAAAAATACGATCTCCTCCTCCAGCGGCACGATGTCCTTTGCGCGTCCCAGCAGTAGATTCATCAGCAGTCCGATGTCAAACCAAGTTCCACTTTGGGACTCCGGAGCGGCGACGCCGACCTCCCACTGGCTTCGATCTCTCACGATTCTGACCGCGACGCGACTGTCGCCGTATTCGAGCAAAATGTTGCCGAACGATCTGGAGTCAGGTCCCATCCGAACCAAACAAGCCAATCCCTGTTGGATGCAGAACTCTTCAAGATCAGCGAGGTGCTCGGGCAGTGGCAGTTCCTTTTGAAGGACGCGCTTCTTCCGGAAGTAGTGTCGATGCAAAAGGATAGCGGCGACGATCAACGCGTCCCCGAGCAGAATTACTGCGGCGATCGGCAGAAAGTATTGCATCGAGTTGGAGGGCTTCGATCGATGCCATAGTCCCCGGACGCGTCAGGCCAAGGACGGAGCATCCAGTTGGACCGGGCGGAATCCGTCGAGGTGATGCGGAACGCTTTTGTGGATGCAGACCATGTTGATCGACACGGTGTTGCCGAACACGTTGTCCGGATTGCGAAGAAAGTTTTCCGGGTTGAACAGCGGCGGCAAGTGCCAGTACATCGCATAACCCAGCCCGTCGATGAACTGCACGAGCGCGGCGGCTTTCTCGCGGCGATCGTTCTCGACGTAAAGAATCGGCAGGCATTTCGCGATTGTTTTCGCAGCCCCCGCGAGCACCTGCTGCTCCATTCCTTCGACATCCACCTTGAGCAGCGCGCAGCGGTCCAGGTTGAGACTGTCGAGGGTGACCATTGGGGTCGGTTCCCCCCGTTGACCGCCTTCGAGCGAGAGCCCGCCGTAGTTGTCCTCGCGCGTACAGTCGAGCGCGGGAACCAGGATCTCTCGCGGTTCGGCGCCCACCGCCTTTTGAAAGCATCGCACGTTCGTCACGCAATTGAGCGCCATGTTGGCACAGAGGGTCTGGAAAACAAGGGGCTGCGGCTCGAAGGCCACGACCGCACCCTCCAGGCCGACCTGATGGGCAAAAAATAGCGTGTGCGTCCCGATATTCGCGCCCACTTCGACCACCAGAGATCCGGGCTTGAGGATCTGGTGAAAAAGATCGATTTCCGCCTGCGAATACTCTCCATACAGGCTGAGCGATTTGCCGATGTAGCGATCGTTCCGGTTGAACAGCATCCTGCCGTACCGGCAGTCGGCGAGCTGGTTGAACGTCGGGAATTCGATCAAGTCAATTCTGCGCTCTGTTAAATCTGCAACCTGTTGAAGCCGCCCGAGCCCGCCGCAGTCTGCATTAACCGCTAGCACTCATTTGTCCGCGTGAGAATTATAATACGCGTAACCTCCGGCCATCGATCGAGCACGCGTCGGCATGACGACACGAGACAACCCGCTGAACCGTTTATCTGGATGCCCTTTATTCGGGGGCGCGCTCCCGCTTGTCGCGCTCATCGTTCTCGGTGGGCTCCGTACAGCCGCCCCGGCCCAGACGGCCGAGCGCACGCGCTGGGAGTACGACGGCGGTTCCCTCTGGCGGTCGCTCACCTGGACGGAGCGATCCGGGAAGACCAGCCACACCTACTTCGAGACCCGGCGCAATCCCGTCTTCGTCGAGCTGCTCGACCCGTCGCGGCAATACACGGTGCGGCTCTACGCCGACAAGCTGCTCCTCCGCGGCGGCAAAGGGTCCGCGAAAAAATTTCCCAAGTTCACGCGGCTCTCTGGCGGGGCGTGGAAAGACGCCGGCACTCGGCTCGAGTGGCAGTCCCCCGCCGGCTTTCTACGGGCCCAAAACGACGAACCGAACGAGAAGGCTGCGTCGGCCGCCTGGGTCGAACGGAACTTCGATGGGACGCACGTCTTTCACGAGACGAGCCGCACCCACGAGTTCATCGAACTCAAGGACCCCCGGCGCGACTACACCCTTCGCCTCGCCGCGGATGAGCTCAAAATTCGCGGCGGCAACAAAACGGTGCCGAAGCGCTTCGCCGACCTCACGCGGCTCTACGCTGGCCGCTGGGCGCCCGACCGCAAACCGGTGGTCCCGAAGATCGTCCTTGATCTCCACGAAGCGCCCGAGGCGGCGCGGTGGGCGGCCGGCGCCAAACAGCTCTGCGAAGAGTGGTACGCAATCATCTACGACATTCTCTACCCGGCGGGCCATCCTCCCGCGCGGACGATCACGATCCATTTCAGGGACCCCATCAAGACGGTGGCCTACACGTTCGCGCAACAGGGGGAAATCACCATTAGCGCCAATTGGGTGAAAAAACATCCCGAAGACATCGGCATGGTGATTCACGAACTGACGCACGTCGTGCAGAACTACCCGGAATCGAAGGGCGTGAAGATCTTCTGGATCGGCGAAGGGGTCGCAGATTATGTCCGCTACTTCGAGTTTGAGCCAGAAAAACCGTTCAAGATCGACCGCAAGAAAACGTATCGAGACGGGTACGGAACGGCCGCCGCGTTTCTCGACTGGGTCGAACGGACGCACGGCCCGCACGTCATCGAAAAGCTCAACGCGCGACTGGCGATCGGAGCCTATACCGAAGAACTGTTCGAAGACTACGCCCACGCGCCGCTCGGCACGCTGTGGACGAACTTCGCCGCAACGGTGCATCACTGAACGGGGCCGGACTCCGCGCGGATCCCGCGATTGGACCGCGCGCCGCTGCTCACGGATTGATTGTCCGCTAAGTGCGCGGCCAGGTAGACTGAGGCGAAGGTTCAACTCACGGAGAAAGTGATGCCGCCAAGGTGTCGCACGGTTGGACGTGTTTTCTTTTTGGCCGTGATTCTTGCGGCCACGTGCGGTTTTGCGGCTTGTCGAGCCGATGATCCGCCGGCAGTGGCGGATCGCATCCTCGAATACTGCAAGCAGCAGCAGGGCAAGCGGGTGGGCAATGGCTCCTGCACGACGTTTGTCGGTGCGGCATTGCAGTCGGCCGGGGCAAGGCTGCACGGCCCGCATGCCGCCAAGCCCGATTCGCCTCAGGGACGGTCGGACGATTTCAACTGGGGCGAGCTGGTCTTCGTGGTGGAGCGTGTCGGCACCGAATTCAAGACGAAGGGCGACGTCAAAGACGTCCGCCCGGGCGACATCATCCAATTCACCCGCACAACTCTGACCGGTTCGCTCGACGACGGGAGCACCTATACCATGACCGCGCGGCACCACACCGCCATCGTCGCTCAAGTCCTCGCGGGCGGGAGGGTGCTCAACATTTATCACCAGGGAGCCAACGGCCGAAAGGCCGTCTCCGGCGATCAAATTCGACTGCTCGACCTGGAGCGCGGTCGGTTTACGATCTTTCACCCCATCGCGAAAACCGCGAGCGAACCAACGCCCAAGTCCACCGCACCGAACGAACCTGATGACTCGCCGACGCCCTGAGCTGAGTGCACAAAAACCGTCATGCGCGATGCTTTCGGGGAAAAAAGGCGTGAACAAATCGGGTGTCTCGGAGTATCCAAAAGAGGGGCCGATAAAACGCGACAGTGGGCGACCCGGCTTTGCTTCAAAACCCCCGGCGCCGGTGCGCGGAAGTCTTACCAGGGTCCTTGCGGGTTCGGTGTCCGCCTGTAGGGCAAACTGCCAGCTTGCCCCTCCCGTCTCGGGTTTCAGATACCTTTGGACTAGGGAACTGGGAGATCAGGGGGCAAGCTGGCAGCTTGCCCTACAGGGTTTCGCGTAGCATTCAAAGGACGGATCGCGATCAAGTGAGGCTTGAGGCAAGGGCAGGGCAACCCCATGACGACGATCACGCGCAGACGGGTCTGCTTCTGGGCGGGAGCCTGCTGCCTCGGGCTGATCAGCGGTCACGGACTCTCGACCGACGCCGCGGCAAGGTTCGAGCAGATGCCCGAACGCATTCGGATCGCCGCGGCAAAACTGGTCCCGCTGCATCGGACCAAGATCGCGCCAGGCCCCGAGGATTGGTTGGCGAATCATCATGAGGACGGACAGACGGCCGACGAATATCGGCGATCGAATCCGAACCGCCCCACGCAGCGTCGTACGACGATCTACGTGCAACCGATCGGCGAATTCACGCCCGCGCAAGCGCGATTGACGAAAGCCACGGCCGACCTGCTGGCGCGCTACTACAACGTGCGCACCAAGGTTCTCGAGCCGCTCAGCCTCGACGTCATCCCGCCAAAGGCGCGTCGCATCGAAGGCATTCGCGAACAGATTCTCACAAGCTACGTGCTCGACCAGGTGCTCAAACCGCGACGGCCAAAGGATGCCGTGGCCGTGCTCGGATTGACGACGTCCGACCTGTGGCCCGGCGAGGGCTGGAATTTCGTTTTCGGCCAAGCGAGTCTCTCGGACCGCGTCGGCGTCTGGTCAATCGCCCGCTACGGCAATCTGGAAAATCCGCAAATGAGCGGGCTGGTTTACCGTCGCACTTTTCTCGTCGCCGTCCACGAGACGGGGCACATGCTGGGCATCCAGCACTGCACCGCCTACGAGTGCACGATGAACGGATCGAACTCATTGGACGAAGCGGACCGCGCGCCGATGTGGCTGTGCCCCGAGTGCGTGCAAAAGGTCTGGTGGGCGTGCCACGCCGACCCGATCAAGCGCTACAAGTCACTTGTCGAATTCGCCAAAGAGCACGACCTGAAGGCAGAGGCTGGCTTTTGGCAGAAGTCGCTCGATCGCTTGAGCGCCGGCGAGAAAGGCGAAGATCCGGCTGCCTCGCACCCGCCGCTTGCCGGGAATGAATCAACCAACGAGTTCGCGAGGCCGTAGGACAAGCTGCCAGCTTGTCCATAACTTTGCTTTCAATGGGCCGTGGCATCGCGGGAGTCGTGCTCGGCGGGCAAGCTGGCAGCTTGCCCTGCGGAAACCCGACGCTAGCCGTCACGCTAAGACTCGACAGACTGCCGATAAGCTAAGCCGAAAAGCGAGCCCAGTAACGAGCCGATCACCACGAAGTACGCCAGGACGGGCGACGCAACGGAGCGCCGCAGCTCCGCGACGATCGAGAACCGAGCCGGACTGCGGGCCAGGTCCAGCAGCAAAGCATCGATGACGGCCACCGAGCCGACCCCCACGCCGCCCAACAAAGTTCCGCCAATCATGTGCCAGGTACTCGGGGCGGGGGTCGTCGAGGGAACCTCGGAATCGGACACTCTCGTGCGCTCAACCGCGATCATCATGGCCATCGGCTGACTCCTGTTTCGTGGTGATTGCCAACCAACAGGCGCCGGCCGAGGTGGCATATCACTTGGGTTTTTGGGAGACGCTCGATTTGGGTCGCTGGGAAACCAAAACGTTCCCCAAGACCGCCGTCCGATTTTCGGGACGTTGTTTCTACGCGGTTGGAAAACTGATCTGGCTGGCAAGGCCGGTTCGTGCACAATGGATCTTGGTGCGCACTCGGAAGTCGCTCCGAGTGCCGTGTGCGGAGAATTCGGCGTCCGTCCAGCTCGTGCTGTCCAGACTCTGTCCAACCCTGACGGCGAACAGAATGGCCGGTTGACCGTCCGAGATTGACGGGACTCACCAACGGGACGCTAACAGTGGGACGGGACTCGAATGCATTATTGGGACTCGAAACTCGGGAACACTCCAATGCCGCGTTCGCTCAGGAGTTACGGAGATAGCTGGATTGGGACGGGATTGAATTGAAAATTGGGACTCGGCGGCTCGAGTTGGAAATTGTCCCCGCTAGGATGTCGGCATGAGCGATGAGCCGAGCAAACGGTCTCGGGCGTGGTTTGGGTTGGGACTCGCGCTCGTGATTGCGATGTATCCGCTCGCGGTCGGTCCGTTGGATTGCATTTATCGGCGATGCGGTGACTACCCGCGGCTCCAAGCGGCACTGCGAGTGACGTACAGCCCACTCCTTTTTTTCTGCGACAGGTCAACAAAGACTAATGCGTTCGTGGGCTGGTATCTCGCGATCTGGCATCGGATGACCGACTGATCCCGAACCTTACGCGCCAATTGCCGACCTCGTCCAAAGATGGACCGCGGCGAATGGGACCGAATTGAATCGAAATCGGGACGGGACTCCAACGCCGGGGACTGGGACACGAACATCGGGACTCGGACTGGAAAGAGCGGGACGGGACTGGAACGCGGGACTTGGGACTCGAAAGTCGCGGCCCCGCAAGGCCAAGTTTCCTCAAGAGTTACGGAGAAGTCTGAATTGGGACGGGAGGTAGTGTCCTAATTTGAAATACCTCCCAAAAAGTTTGGACCGGGACAGTTAGGCCACTACCCCTAGTAGGGGTAGTTAAGGTGAATACAAGAGACGACCAAGCGACGTTAAACGCGCTGATTGCCGCAGCCCGCGATGTAAGCTGTGCGCTAGAGCCGCCATTCTCTTTGGACGACGTACTCGATCCGGATTGGTCCGTGGATCGTAAGGTTCACAATTGGCGCAGACACGTGCCGGACGCAATTCTGGAACTGTGGGACGCGTTGCCGATTGAGGCGAAGTTGTGCGCATTCATTCAGGCTTCACGGGCGGCGTCTCTGGAACTGTGGGAATGACTTCCACCAAACTCTCAAGTCGCATCTGTAAGTAGCCAAGCAGTCGCGAAACGATTGGGGCCAAGAGGATCGCAGGGCCGCTTGGGCTTCTGTGTCTCGGGTTGGTGGGCTGCTCATCATCTGGATTCTTGGTCTCTGAGGCATCCTTCAGCAAGGAATCCGTGAGCTGGGTGAATACGCCTAGCAGTTCTTCTCTGCTCTCTTCGGAGAAGCATTGCAAAATCGAGTCAATATGCCGAGCTGACAGCTGCATGCTTTCCGGGTTATGCGCAAAGTCATTCCGAACATCGCGGAAGGCGCTGATGGCCTGCCTCATTTCCATTGAAATCAGCCCAAGGCAGAACGCAAAGCGAGTTTTGAGCGCCAAAGACCCAAGTGGCGGCAATGGTTGACGTTCAAACAGAAAATCCATGTCTTCGCTGGTTACGCCCGCGACCGACATGAAATGAGCGCGCAGTACCTTACCGAGAGATTCGTCGATCATTGCGGAGGCCACTAGCACGGTTCCGCGATCGGACTCCTCAAAGATTGTCATCGCGACAGTGTCGACGTGCCGCACTCTGACAGATTCCCCAATCCAATCGGAAGGATTCTGCGGGGCAGCCTTTTTTCGCTTCCTAGACATACTGTCCCCGCGCGAACCACCAGGCGGTCACGGTGTCAGACACGAAGCGGAGGGGGGTCCGTGGCTTGGGGCCACAGCGGCTTTATACCCCGCCGGAGGATACCGGCGCACGCCGGAAGGGTTCGATTCCCCCGCCCTCCGAATTAGGCGCGATTGATCTCGCGCCTGGCAGCAGCATTTAATCGCGCCCGCACCCATTCAGATAGGTCTAGCCCGGCGATTTCCGCAGCCTTCTCGTAAGACCGCTTCTCGGTCTCATCGGTCCGTAGATAAAGCCGCGCCTCCTGCGCGCGCTCCCCCTTCGGCGGACGCCCTCTTGTGCGTTTCGGTTCCATGCCGAAAATGTACGCACAATTTTCCAGAATCTCAAGAGCAACCCCTTGCAATCGCGAATAATGTGCGTACATAAAAACCGGGAGCCGCTGATAACGACTCCCGGCGAACAGTCACTCAGGCGAACCCGAATGCCGTCCAGACAACTGCATTCTACCACGGTTCGCCGCATGCGAAAGACGTGCGACCGTGGCCAACGTACTTTGCCGAGAGAAGCAGATTGCGGTTCTGCGGCTTTTGTCGGAGGGCAATTCGATTCGATCGACCGAGCGCCTGACCGGCGTTCACCGCGACACGATCATGCGGCTCGTGATTCGCTTTGGTAACAATTGCCGATCGTTCCTGGACGACACGCTGACGGGCCTCAGCCTTAAGCACGTCCAGCTCGACGAGATTTGGACCTTCTGCGGGATGAAAGAGGCAATGGCAAAGAAACGCCGCCTCGACACCGCTGTTATCGGCGACCAGTACCTCTTTACCGCACTCGACACCGATACAAAGTTGCTGGTCACGTTCGCGATCGGCAAGCGTGGTTGGGAAACCACGAACGCCTTTATCCGCGATCTCCAAAAACGATTGGTCACACTAGCGGCGCTCGGCGAGGATCGCCCGCAGTTAAGCACGGACGGATACCAGCCCTACCTTGGCGCGATCCGCCGGCACTTCAATGGGACTGTCCGGCACGGCGTCTTGATAAAGCAATACACCGACAAAGACACGGGCCGCTACGCGCCGCCGCCGTTGGTGGGCACGGAGCGGAGAAACATAAACGGGATAACCAACCTCAGGACGATATGCACGTCGCACGTCGAGAGAATGAACGGCTCGATTCGCCAATTCGTCAAGCGTTTTACTCGCCTGACCTATGCGTTCTCAAAGAGGCTAGGCAATCTCGCGGCGGCCTGCGCCTTGCACGTCGCGGTCTACAATTTCGTCCGTGTTCACCGGACGCTGGGCCGCACTCCCGCGATGGCTGCGGGAGTGGTCGGAGAGCTGTGGGACATGGAACGGCTGTTTGACGAAGTGGCGAAGCACGCGCAACGGAAAGTGCGGGACGCGCGGTTGGAAAAATTGATCGCGCGGCTGGGGCGCAAAGACTAAACCGCTATCGACCGTGAAAAACGGCAGGAGATAAACTGAAGCGACCGACAGCGGCAAACTGTCGGTCGTTTCTAATTTCTGTGTCCGCGAGTGGACCGTGTAGCGTCGTAACTGCATGGTATCCGCTCTCGGTGCGCCCAGTCAACGGGAGATCGGCGGATGCCATGCCAGTGTTGCAAGTGCGGTTTTTTGGCTGTCTATCAAAGAAACACCGAAGAGTATTTCGCGGCAAACGACGAATTGCGGGAGACGGGCACCTCGAATGCCTACACCATTTGCGTGGGTGGCAAGTTCCAAGTGGCGATTGGCGCTCTGCCCGAGGTGTGCCTTGAGAACGCAGCCGATTTGCAACGCGAAATCAGAGATCTTGAGCCAAACCTAAATAACAAGCTCTGCGCTGCAGCAGACTCCGTAAAGGCGGTGATCCAAAAGGATCGCGAATGCCCGAAGTTCTTTCCATACCAGCGCGGAGCAACGCCCAAAGAGCACAGGGACATGAAGCTCTCTGAAGAGTTCCGCCGGATCAATCAGGAATGGCGCGACAAAGCACAACGCGACCAATCAGACTCCGAACGCCGGGCGGAAGAAATTGCCGAGAGGCGGCACGGCGAGACATTGGCCGAAGCGCGAAAATACCGCATCCCAACGATAATCCTGGCAGCCGTCGCCCTGATCGTTTCCGTCCTGTCGGCGATCGTGTCGGCCGTCCTCTCATTTCGTCACTAGGGCGCAAGGAAAAGGGGATCGCGTGGTAGCGCGCTCCCCCATTTTTGAGCAACCCCGCTTCAAAGGGCACTCGCCCCCGATTATACCCGCCGCGCCAAATCCGCCGCTAGAATGACGGCATGGTGCGACTGCCTAATCGCCGCGAGACGCTGGTGCTCGTCCTAATCGGCCTGGTGATTCTGGCGGTTGTTTTTGTCAAATACATCTTGCCGCAGCCGGAATGACGGAATGAGCGACGAACCTAAGAAACGTCGGTCTTGGGCGTGGACGACGCTGGCACTGCTATTACTACTGATGGCCTATCCGCTGTCGATGGGGCCGGCACTCAGGTATTCCTCGGATTTTCGAAGCGTCTTTTGGGGCGGTTTTTACGAGCCTGTCGCCCAGCTAAGCGAAACGTGGCGGCCACTCGAAAATCTGAAGGATTGGTACATGGGCCTCTGGGGCGTAGGGTACGACCGAAATCCCGCGACGGGCGTTCGCCGATTGACGATGCCAGTGGGGCGGGCGCGCTAAAATTCCCGTGCCAAACGCGAAAAACCGTATTTCAAATAAGGACACTACCGGGACGGGATTGAATCGAGCTAGGGCCGGGTTAGGGATCCGCATTCGAAAGATTGGGACAGAACTCGAACGGCGGACGTGATGGCATGAACAAACGGCGGCTGATTTCGACCGGCAAGTGGGTCGCCGCCGTCCTGCCCTGCCTGCTTTTCGCCTATGTGACGTTGGACAGCTTTGCCCGCTCGCGCATGACGCCGCCGTCGCCGGAGTGCACGATCGCGGAGCTGGCCGAGAAGGTGCCGCCGCCGCAACTCCTGGCTTTCGTCGACACGGCCGCGGGCAAGCGGCTGTGCTGGTATGGAGAGCACCCGTGGTGGGCGATCCGCTCCGGGCCACCCTGCTACGTCTTCGATGAGCGGTGCCGCTTGGCGGACTGGTCACTCGAAGCCAGTGACAGCTTTCGTAACGTGAGGATGGTCGTGGAAACCGGGAGGGGGGAACGGCTGACCTTGGCAGAAGCCCTCGACCGATGCGCAAAAGCGACCCCAAAGCGATAACCGCATTGAATCAGTCCAGTTCCCGAACCAGCGAGCAAATCACCCACGAGTTGGCCGTCAGGTGCAGTGCCGGCCAACCGCGGCCCGCGAAGCGCAGGCCGCACCGGGTGCAGGGGCGTGCCCCTGCCTGCCGTTGACCGGATTGACTGGTTGCACTAGATTTCGCCGCCTTCCGGGGCGCCTGAGGCGCTCGCTCAGCGGAACAGTGCAACTGGGACTTGGCGAATGACTCGCAGTCGACAGATCGCGTTCGTGGTGGTGGTGATCGCCGCGGCCGCCGCTTCGGGCGGTTGGATCTATCACCAGACGCATCGCTTCAAGCACTTCGCCATCCACGATCCGGGAATGGTTTATCGCTCGGCGTTTCTCGGCCCAGACGCGTTGGGCCAGCTCATCGAGACGTACCAGATTCGCTCGGTCGTGAATCTGTGTAATCCGGACGAGATGACGCCCGAGTTGTGGGAAGGTGAGCGAAAGGCCGTGGCTTCGGCCGGGGCGATCTTGCACGCGGTGCCGCTGCCGAACTCGGTTGATTTCGATCCGCAGGCGTGGCAGCAGCACCTCGACATTCTGGCCGATCCGAACAACTATCCCATGCTGGTGCACTGCCAGCACGGCGTCACCCGCACGGCGATGCTGCTGACCGCGTACGACGTGATTTACCGGCACAAGACGGCCGAGGATTCGCTCAACACGCAGCCTTGGTTCGGCCATACGAAAGACAACGTGCACGTGCACGCCTTCGGCAAGAACCTGCAGAAATTCTCCGACGAGCATCACGACAAGCTGGCCGCTCGTCCCCTGGAAATCCTCCGATGACTTCCGGTCGCTCCGCGTCTGCTCCGACCGTGACGATCTGCATTCCGCACTGGCAGGCCGAGCTGTTCATCAAGCTGTGCCTCCGCTCGATCCGCCGGCACTCGCAGAAGTACGCGCTCGAAGTGATCGTCGTCGACAACGGCTCGCGGGACGCCAGCCTCGGCTATCTGCGATCGCTCGACTGGATACGTCTGATCGAGCGGCCGCAGGAGGTCCACACGAACTGGCCCGAAAACGTTTTCACGGCGTGGGACCGCGGCCTGGTGGAAGCGACAGGCGAGTACTACGTCACGATGCACTCGGACGTATTCGTGCGGCGAGACGGCTGGCTCGACCCGCTATTGCGGGAGATCGAGCGCAGTGAGCACAACGCGGCGAGCGGCTCGTGGAAGCTCGACTTGGAGAATCCGTTCTACGCCTGGCAAAAGCGGGTCGTGGGGTTCGCGGGGGCGAAAGCCCGGTCGTGGGTCGGGCTGGGCAAGCCGGTGAAGTGGCAGGTTCAAAACTATCCACGCGATTACTGCGCGATGTATCGCAGCCGAGTCGTCCGCGAACACGGGCTGACGTTTCGCGGCATCAACGGCTACACGGGCGGCGGCTATTCCATTTCCCGACAGCTCTGGGATGCCGGCTATCAAACGCCCGTCTTTCCCGTGAGGGAGATGGCGCAGAGCGTGTTCCACGTCGCCCATGGGACGGCAGCCATTGCGCCGGAGAAACGGCTGCGGCATGCTAGCAAGCAGAAGCAGACCGAGCACAAAGTGGCGCGGCTTCTCTGCAGCGCCTGGATCCAGGACCTGGCGAGCGACGATCGCCTCGACCGATCCTCAAACGCGAAAGCCGCGTGAAGTCAGGCTTCGCGCGGCCGCGATGGTTTTCGGGTTGAACGGCAGCTTAGGCGTTCTTGCCGTTAATGAATTGGCTCAAGTGCTTGACCAGTTCGCCGATTTCCAGGCGGCCTTCCATCACCAGCCGCTCGCCCAATTCCAGCTCGCGGTTGAGCGTTTGCACGGCCAGGAGCCGGGAGACCTGCGAATGGCTCAGGAGACCGAGCGACTCGGCCAGTTCGCCGAACCGTCGGATGTTTCCTTCCCGCTCCTGCATTTCGAGGATGTGGTCGATCTGCTCGACGGAGAGCAGGTTCATCCGCAGGGCGAGCATGCCGATGGTGTTGCCGGCGTCGGCCCACTCACCGGGGACCGGCAGGTCATGCTCGGCAAGCGCCAGGCGATTCGTCAGGAAATCGACAAAAGTCGGCTGAGATTGAGTTGCAAGCATCAGCGAAGGGTCCGAAAGGGCGGTTAAAGGCCAAAACGGGCGTGGTCGTTGCTGCGGGTCGATCGGGTTGAAGTCACACTCAGACAATAGCTCGCCATTTTGCCCGAAGCGCAGGGTTTCCCCGAATGGGCGCGGCGGCACCCAGAAAATCTCCAGGCGGCAGTTCGCCGAGGCGCCAACGGGAAAACCTTCAAAACCGGACGCCTCGGCACGGCCGGAAAATCGAGAGCGACTGGTCGGAGAGAGGCGGGGGGAGAGAGTCGGATGCGAGCGCGCCGGCCGCTGCACACGCATTTTGCAAGCCCAACAAGCGGCCCGCTCTCATCAAGGACAGGCCGACGCAGAGGGTGCCGCGAATGATATTAGTGCCGGAAGTGCCGGCGACCGGTGAAGATCATGGGCATGCCGTGTTCGGTGCAGGCGGCGATGACCTGAGCGTCGTTTCGCGAGCCACCGGGCTGAATCACGGCCGCGATGCCGAACCGGGCAGCGACGTCGATGCCGTCACGAAACGGGAAAAAGGCGTCGGACGCCATGACGGCGCCGCGGCTGCGCTTTTCCGCCTTCTCGGCTGCCAGTCGGACGGAATCGACCCGGCTCATTTGTCCGGCGCCGACGCCGACGACCGCACCGTCGTGGGCCAGCACGATCGCGTTGGATTTGACATGTTTAGCCACAACCCACGCGAACTTGAGATCGGCCAGCTGCTCGGCCGACGGCGGAATCTGCGTGGCGACGTTCCACTCCGTTTCGCCGCCGCCCGTGCGATCCGTTTCGTCACGGTCCTGCACGAGGGCACCGCCGGAGATCGAGCGGACTTCGAGCGTGGCGGCCCGCGATTCGCCCAGCGCGGGGCATTTGAGCAGGCGAACGCTCTTGGCCCACTTGGGCTGCGTCGTCAGTACTTTGTAGGCATCGGCTTCATAGTCGGGAGCGATGACGGCCTCGACGAAGCGGTCCGGCTCGCACATCTGCTCGACCGTGGCCAAATCGAGCGGGCGATTGACCCCCACGATCGACCCAAAGGCGCTCACCGGGTCGCCCTCGTACGCCTTCGCGAAGGCGGCCGCCAGCGTATCGCCGACTCCGCAGCCGCACGGATTGTTGTGCTTGATGATCACGACGGCCGGTTGGTCGAACTCGCGGACGATGGCGAGGGCCGCGTCGAGGTCGAGCAGGTTGTTGTACGAGAGTTCCTTGCCGTGCAGGATCTCGGCCCGTGCCAGTGTGGACGGCCCAGCGTCGGAGGCGCGGTAAAAAGCGGCCGTTTGATGCGGATTTTCGCCGTAGCGCAACACGGCATTGCGGACGAGCTCCACCGTCAGTCGCTCGGGGAATTTGGCATTCCCTTCGCCCCCAGTGACCTGCGTGCTCATCCAATTGGCAATGGCCCGATCGTAGGCGGCGGTTCGCTCGAAGGCCGTCCAGGCCAGCTCGCGTCGCAAATCGGTCGACAGGCTGCCGCCGCGCAACGCCTCGAGCACGCGCGAGTATTGCCGCGGATCGGTGACGACGGCAACGTGGGCATGGTTCTTCGCGGCCGCCCGCACCATGCTCGGTCCGCCGACGTCGATCTGCTCGATGGCCTCGTCGAAGGTGACGTTGCTCTGGGCAACCGTTTTCTCGAACGGATAGAGGTTACAGACGACGACCTGGAAGGGAATGATGCCGTGCTCGCGAATTGCTGCCGCGTCGCCGGGTTCGGTTGGACGTCCGAGGATCGCGCCGTGGACTTTGGGATGCAGCGTCTTGACCCGCCCCTCCATGATTTCCGGAAAGCCCGTGTAGGCCGAAATGTCGACGACGGGGATGCGATTTTCTTCGAGGAAACGCCGCGTGCCGCCGGTCGACACGATCTCGAAACCGAGCTGCACGAGCCCCTGGGCGAACGCGGCCAGGCCCGTTTTATCGCTGACGCTGATCAGGGCCCGCTTGCGAGTCGACGCGGGCGAGGGGGAAGCCATGAGCGGTCGATCCTTCCGGGGAAAATCGAGTTCCCGAAGCGAGCGCGATCGTATCCCCGCGGGGAAGCGCCGTCAAACGCTCGCAGGCCGCTCGATAGCGGTGATTTCGGGTGGCGCGATCAGCGGGCTTTGGGGCCCGTCAGACGCTGCCAAACTCGCACGCCGGAGCGTTTGTTCGCTCTAAACGGTCGTGAGCGACTTACGCGCCAGCTGGACGCCACGCGGCGCGGGAACGAGGCGGGTCGAGTCGTTCCGGGCGGAAGCGGCGGACGTCGACGCGGACGGTGCGGCGTCCTGCGGCTCGACCTGCTCCATGGCCAGCATCATCCGCATCAGCTCGCGACGGCTCAAGTTGCCGATCAAATGGCCCTCGTCATCGACCACGGCCATCCGGGCGAACGATCCGTCGCGGAACTTGGGGCACAGCGCGACCGCGCTCTCGTTGGGATGAACGGTCGGCACGCTGCGGGTCATCAGGGTCTCGGCCGTCGCCTTCCGGTCGCCGCCCAGAACCTGGTGTTTGAGCACGTCGTAATCGGTCAAGATGCCCGCCAGGCGATTCTCGGGATTCGTGACATAGACGCACGCCAATCCTTCGGCAACCAGGGTATTGAGGACTTCGTCGATGGTGGCTTGCGATGAAACGGCCACCGGGCAACGCGTCATGACGTCTTCGACCATCACTTGCATGGCCACACTCCTTCGGGGTCCAGCGGGCAGAAAACCTCTGGCTACCCCAAACCTAGGATGCGTTTCGGCAACATGGCGAAGAAATCCGCGGCACAACAAAGGTGCCGAACCCGGGTCACCGCCGGGCGTGACATTTGCGCCGGCTGTGCGCTTCGCTCGGGCGGAGGCACCGGATGAGTGGCAGCGCGGGTCGCGAAAACGCCGTTGCCCGATTTGTGGCTTCCGCGCTAAACTGGCAGTCTCACGAGCCTTTCTCTTGTCATTCGACATTACGTTCGGAATCTTCGGTGCAAAATGACGCCGGACAGTTCCGCAAAGCTGGTCCTTTTGATTTATCTGGCCATCGGCGTCGGGATCGGCGTCTGGCGGTTTCGCCGCTTGAACTTCGAGCCCAGCACATGGTTCCTGTGGGGGCTGGAGCGGCTTTACGTGCCGTTCATGTTCCACTGGCGGGCCAACCGGCGCTGTCCGTTTCCGGCCAAAGGGGGCGGCTTGGTCCTGGCCAACCATCGCAGCCCCGTCGACCCGCTCCTCATCTGGATGAACAACCATCTGGGCGAGCAATCGGGAGCTCGCCGGTGCCGGGTGATCGGGTTCCTGATGGCTCGCGAGTACTACGAGATCCCCGGACTGACTTGGATCGGCCGCGCCATGCAGTGCATCGCCGTCAACCGCGAGGGCAAAGACATGGGACCCGCGCGCGCGGCGCTCGAGCGGCTGCGCCAGGGCGATCTGATCGGCGTCTTTCCGGAAGGAGGCATCAATGAGGGAACGGCCCTGCGCGAAGGGGACACGGGCATCGCCTGGCTGGCGCTGCATGCGCAAGTGCCGGTCTTTCCCGTCTATCTGCGCGACTCGCCGAGGGGCGGCGACGACATGGTCGCCCCGTTTTACACCCGCAGCCGCGTGTCGGTGATCTACGGCGACCCGATCGATCTTTCGGCTTACTACGATTGCAAGCGCACGCGGACGCTGCTGCGGGAGGTCACCGACCTCTTGATGCGGCGTCTCGCGGAATTGGGCGGCGTGACTTACGCGCCTGATGCGGTCTGCGCCGAACGACCGACGGTCGCCGCCGAGTCGAACGCGATGCCGCGCGCCACGGGATAACGGTTATTCGCGGAGGGCTCGCTTGAGGATCTTGCCGGTGGGACCTTTGGGGAGCGCGTCCAAGATTGTGACAATTCGCGGATACTTATAGGCTGCGACCAACGTTTTGCAATGTTGCACGATTTGCTCGGCCGTGGCCGACATGCCCGGCCGAAACGCAATGACCGCCTTGACCTCTTCGCCCAGCCGCGCGTCGGGGACGCCGATGACGGCGGCTTCCGCGACGGCGGGATGCGCGTAGAGCGCCTCTTCGACTTCGCGCGGATAGACGTTGTAGCCGCCACGGATGATCAGATCCTTTTTGCGATCGACGATGACGAAGTCGCCGTCCTCGTCCACGTAGCCGATGTCGCCGGAATGAAACCAGCCACTGCGGAGGGCCGCCGCCGTCGCCTCGGGGCGTTTGAAATAGCCTTTCATAATGTTGTGGCCGCGGATGACGATTTCGCCGCGCTCGCCGCGGGGCAATTCGCGGTCATGCTCGTCGAAAATTTTCATTTCGACGCCGAAGGCCGGTTTGCCGATGGCGCCCGCCTTGGCGGCTTCGTCGATTTGTTGGATACAGGCCAAGGGCGAGGTCTCGGTGAGCCCGTAGCCTTCCTGTACGGCCAGGCCGAAACGCTGGGTGAATTGTTGCTTCACTTCGACGGGCAGGGCGGCGCCACCCGAAAGGCAATACTTGAGTGATGCCAGCTGCTCGGGGGAGACATCCGGATCGTTGAGCAGAGCGATGAACATCGTGGGGACGCCGGCGAAGAACGTGACGCGGTCGCGAGCGATGCGCGCGGCCGCATCTCTCGGACAGAACCTCAATTGGTACGAAACGGCGCCGCCGGCAAAGAGCAGGGCGTTTTGGATGTTCGTTTGGCCGAATGCGTGGTACAGCGGGAGCGATGCCAGCCCGACGTCGCCCGGCTGCAGGATGACAATCCGGTCGGGCCAGCGGCCGAAGTTGCGTTCGGCCACGAGCTGGGCGTTGTAGTACAAGCCCAGGTGTGTCAACTCGGCGCCTTTCGGTTTGCCCGTCGTGCCGCTCGTGTAAAGGATCACGGCCGTGTCGTCGCCGGCGGTTTGAGCCAGATCGGCCGCCGGGGCCGATCGAATTACTTCTTCAAATCGCTTCGCGTCGGCGGGCAGAGCAGCGGGGTCGAACTCGATCGTGTAAATCTGCGCGCAGCCGGGGACGCGCTCGGCTGCCTCGATCGCGACGGCGGCGGTTTGCGGATGCACCACCAGAGTACGGGCCTCGCTATCCTCCAGTTGAAAGGCGACCTCATTCGCGACGAGCAGCGTATTGAGCGGTACGACGACACAGCCGGCGTAGAGCGTCCCGAAATAGGCGATCGTGAAGCCGGGGACGTTCGGCACCATCAGCGCCACGCGGTCGCCCGGTTTGACGCCGGTCGCCCGCAGTTCACCGGCAAACCGTCGCGCGGCCTCGTCCAGCTCGGCGAAAGTCAGCGGCCCCGCATCGTCGATCGTGGCAGTCAGGTTTGGCGTGGCAGCGGCAGAATTCCTCAGGAGCGAAGCAAGATTGAGCGACATAGTTCGACAATTCGACGATGAGACAGAGACGACCCGCGGCCATTACGGTTGGCGCGGCCTGGGCGACTGATCGGGAATGGCACCGGGGACTTTCGTCGTGCCATGAGCCCTTCGTATCTTGGGCCTGTCTTCGTATCATACAGCGGTTCTCAAACCAATTCTTTTCCGCACGCGCACTCAGCAACGGCACCTCTTATGACCACTTCCAATGCCGCCCTGTTGGCCGACGTCGAAGCCTTTTGTCAGGAAGTTCGACCGACCGAGGAAATCTGCTATCTCGAACACCGCTTTAACGCGGAGTCGATCGAGCTGGCAAAAAAGTACAACCTGTTCGGCATGCTCACGCCGACCGAGTACGGCGGCCGGGGCTGTGACCTGGCGACGTACGCCAAGGCGCTCATCCGCATCGGCCGCGAGGGAACCGGGCTGCGCACGCTGTTTTCCGGCCACATCTCGATCGGCCAGATGCCCATCATGGACTGGGGCAACGACGAGCAGAAGCGGCGCTATCTCCCCGCCGCGGCCAAGGGCGACAAGATCATGGCGTTCGGCCTCACCGAGCCGGACGCTGGATCAAATCCGCTCGAGATGACGTCCACCTATCGCCGCGAAGGGGACCGCTTTGTCCTCAACGGCGTGAAATACCTGATCTCCAACGGCGGCATTGCCCAGACGATCATCGTGTTTGCCTATCCCGAGGGAAAGAAGGAACGGGTGAGCGCGTTTATCGTCGACACCGACGGGCCCGGTTTCCATTGCGAGGATTTGACCGCCAAGCTCGGCCTGCCGACCTCCAACACGGCCATGTTCGAGCTGGTGGACCATGCGGTGCCCGCTCACAACCTGCTAGGCGAGGAGGGGAACGGTTTCCGGATCGCGATGACCACGCTGATCAGCGGCCGGCTGAGCGTGGCGGCCGGCTGCGTCGGCGTGATCGAGGATTGCCTGATTGAGGCGATCGCGTACGCGAAAGAGCGGCACCAGCACGGCAAGCCGATCGCCAAGCATCAGCTTGTGCAGGACCACATCGCGCAAATCGAAATCAGCCGGCAGGCTGCCGAAAGCTTGTTGTTCACTGCCGTCGCCGCCAAACAGGCCTCGAACGCGGACCGCAAGAACGCACAATTGCGCGACAAGGCGGACATGCTCGCCGCGCACGCGAAATACTTCGCCAGCAATGCGGCGTGCGAGGCGGCCGATCGGGCCATCCAGGTGCTGGGCGGGCGGGGCTACTCGGAACTGTATCGTCCCGGCCGACACTGGAAGGACGTCCGCGTCTGCCGCATTTACGAAGGCACCGACGAGATCCTCAAGCTCAAAGTGGCGCAGTCGGTGCTGGGCAAGGAATACAGCGCGTTCCATTAAGATTGGCTGCGGCTCGGCAGCCGCACGAGCACGGCGCGACGACTTCCGTGCGCTAGGTCGCCGCAGCCTCCACCGGGGCGGCCACACGCCGTCGCGTTTCTGGGAGCGCCGGCTCGAGATTCCAGAAATCGGCCGGTTTCCCGTATTGCGTGAGGAACGAACGCAGATCGTCCCGCAACAGGTGCGACACCCAGGCCCGCGTTTCCGGCCGCCACTGCGGGCGCTCTGTGACCTTTTGATAGAAAAACGTGCGGGCCACGGTGTCGCGCAGGAAAAAGGGGACGCGGTCAACGGCCCGCCGGTAAACGCGTATCGATCGCAGTTGCGAAAGAATGGGAGCGGCGATCGTTTTGCCGTCCGATTCATTGAGCCGCGTCTTCCCTGCCGACACATCGGCGTTCGCATCAACGCCCAGGAACTCGAAGCACCGCTTCAACACCAGGGCCGGATCGCGGCGAAAGTCCTCGTAGAAGACGACGTGAATCGAGTCGTCGCCATAAAACTTTCGATACGGCTCGAGCTGCCGCAGGTAGTTGGACGCATCGGTTAAATCGGCCCGGTTGGCAAAGACGGCCTTATTGAAATCGGGATGAGCGTAGTCGGGATGATGCGAGCGCAGCTCGAGCCAGAACGATTCGATCCGCGAAAAGGGCTCGCGGACGACATAGAACAGCTTGAGCTTGGGCAGAAAGCTGGTCAGCCGCTCGAAGGCCTGCGGAAACCGTTCGTGCATGGTGTACGAATTCGAGCCCTCGCCGCGCCACGGGCGATCGCCCGCTTCGTCGAAGAGCGACTCGTACCACTTGTGACCGCGCTTGAAGACCCAGTCGTCGTTAAAGAACTGAGGCTCCGGACGCACCATGAAGATGTCCGGATGGCGTCCAAGGAGCACGCGGATCGTAGTTGTGGCGCATTTGGCCGCGCCGATCACCAGATAATTTGGCTTCATGATTCCCTTGCTTGGCCCGTTCTCTACCTCTGCTTGACCACTCCTTAATTAGTCGCGGCGCCACTTAGCCCAAGGTTCGCTGCTTCATCCGCCGCAGTGCGCCGTGAAACCATCGCTTGGCTTTTTCGGCGGGCATCGCGACGGCGCCTTTGAGAAATTCGTCGGGGCGGGCGCGAAAGATCGTGGAGTGCGACTGGCCGCCCCAATGCGCGGGCGCCGCCATCGTGTAGTAATAGGCGGCAAACGACTTCCGCGCCTGGCCGAGCGGGCATTTGACGGCGGAGACGCCGTGAAAACTGATTTCGTTGGTCTCGAACACGACGCAACGATTGAAGATCGGCAGGTGGGCGTGGTGCCGGACCTTGACGTCCGCGTCCCACAGCTCGAACTCGCCGCCCCACTCGGCCGGCCATTCGCGATTGAAAAAGATCAGCAGGTTGGCGCGGCGGTGCCACTGTCGCTCTTCGAGAAAATTGAAGTCGACGTGCACGTCGAGGTGGCCGCGAGCGGCCGTCTGATGCATGCCGCCCCCGACCAATTGGGAGTCGGCCAGTAATTCGGGAATATCAAGTGCATACGAGAGCAGACCGAGCAACTCGGGCGCTGCCAGCAGCTCGTTCAGTTGGCGGATCGGCTCGGGGAATTGTGCAGAATCCGTGACCTGAACTTTTCCTTTTTCGTTCACCGCCTGAAACGATCGCCCCACCGCCAGTGCCTGCTGGTAAGGCGGAAATGCCTCGGCAACGCGCTGGGCAAAGTCGGGCTTCAGAAAATTGTCGATGACGAAATTGGGGACAGGTTTTGACTTCCGGACGTGCGCGCGCAAAGCGTCCTGGTCGATGGGATTCAAAAGATCACTGGGGGACATGCAAAGTCGCTCTCACATTTCAATCAGCGGACGAAATTACAATGCCGACAGTGCGAGTTGCCGCAGTGCCAGTTGCGACACTGCCAGTTGCATCAATGTCAGTCGCGTCCCTGCCGCATCGAATTGCCCGCCGTCTCCACGCGGAAGCCGTCCAGACTTCGCCGCCCGCACCCAAAAGCGACGCGCGACGCTGAGAATACATCACGCGCCCGCGCGCGTAAACAATCAAGATCAAGACTGCGCGAATTTGTGCGTGACACGCGAAACTCGTGCCAGAACGGAGCGCTTGTCTGAATTCGAATGTCGCAAAGGCGATCGTTGATTTGAGACAAGCACCCTAGACTCTAAACGCGCTGACCGGTAATTTCGCACTTCGATGCCTGCATCTTCTCCGTCCATCCCCGTTGTCGTTGAGCCACCGACCGACAGCCTCGAGGGATCAGCCAGCAGTTCCGCCGCGGCGCCCAACGCGGGTGCTGCGACCGTGGGCACCATCGCCGCCGACTCTCGTCAGTCGATCGGGCGGCCGCAGATCCTCCGCGGCTCAGCCGTCACGATGATCGGTTTTGGCGGCGGGCAGGCGCTGAGTCTGGTGAGCAGCGTCGTCCTCACGCGACTGCTCGATCGCGAAGCGTACGGACTCTATCGCCTGGCGAACGTTTTTCTCGAAGGGCTCGCGAACTTCACCGCGACCGGTTCCGGGCCGGCCATTATTCGCGATCAGCGCGGCGACGATCCGGCGTTCCTCAACACTGCGTGGACGCTGCAAGCGGTGCGAGGAGTCGGGCTGTGGCTCCTGGCCTGCGCCCTGGGCTTTCCGTACGCCTGGTTTTATAAGCAGCCAATTCTCGGAATCTTGATTCCCGTCGTCGGGCTGACCGTGTTGATCGACAGTTTCGACGCATCGGCGCTGCATTGGTGCGTGCGACACATGAAGCTCGAACGGGTGACGGTGTTGGAATTTCTGCGGCAGCTCTCGGGCTTTCTCGTCACCGTCGCCTGGGCCTGGATGTGGCCTTCTGTGTGGGCGTTCACCGGCGGTGCGACCGTGGGCTGCGTGCTGGTGCTCGTGCTCTCGCACCTGGCGCTGCCGGGTCCGCCCAGCCGGTTTCACTTCGAGCGCGACGCGGCACGCACGCAGTTTCATTTCGGCAAATGGATCTTTGTAAATAGCGCGCTCGACTTCACGGCCCGGCAGCTCGACGTGCTACTCTTGGGGCGCTACATCTCGATCGGTCAGGTCGGCGTTTACGGACTGGCGATCAAGCTGGCCGACCCATTGGTTTCGCTCAATCAGCGGCTGTCGCGACAAGTCCTGTTTCCGGCGTACAGCTCGGCCTTCCGCACTGCCAAGAGCGACCTGATCCGCTCGTTTTACCGACTGCGCGGGGTCATGGAGCTGTTGCACATGCCCGCGCTCGGATTTTGCATGACGGCCGGCACCGGGATCGTGAAGCTCCTTTTGTCGGACAAATTCTGGGAAGCCGGTTGGATCTTTCAGATCCTTTGCATTCGCTCGGCAATGAAGTGCCTGTTCAACCCGCTGTCGGCATGCTGCATCGCCATCGACGCGACGCGGGCGATCGCGTTTAGCCTTGCCGTCCGCACGGTCTGGGTCGTGATCTCGGTTCCGCTGTCCTATTACCAGTGGGGGCTACCGGGGGTCGTGTGGGCGGTGGCGCTGTCGGAGACTCCGGTGCTGGTCATCCTATATGCGACCTTATACCGGGCCGGGCTCTTGCGGTTCGGACGGGAGCTCTGGCCTGTGGCCATGACGCTGGCGGGTTGTGCCATCGGTCTGGTCTTCATGCGATTCGTTCCCTGATTTGTTCATTCTCAACGCATGAGTGCGGAAACCTCCACGCGACGTGGCCCGCTCTGTGTGGGGTTGTCGACCCCGGACTGGCCGCGCGGCGCCTCGCCCAACGGCATCGTCACGCACACGGTCGAGCTTGAGGCAGCACTTCGCGAACTGGGCGTCCGCCCGGTGATCTTGACCTGGCACGTCGCGCCGAGCACTGACCAGCAGCCGCAAACCGCGTCCGACACCGGCGACATTCTCGACATCTCCCAGTTCCTGCCGCGGCGCACGCTGTGGAGCCGAGCCGCGAACAAGGCCAGCCGCTTGTTCGGAGCCGACATTCTGCTCAACACACGGCTAACCATGATGGCACGTGCCGCGCGCGTTGCGGTCGAACGGTTTCCGCTCGATTTGATCGAGATCGAGGAGGCGCTGGGCTTGGCGCTGCCCGTCATCAAGCTGGGACGAGTGCCGGTCGTGGTTCGTTTGCATGGCCCCTGGTTTTTGAACGGCCGCGCTCTGGGCGTGAAGGAAGACGCCGCTTTTGCCCGTCGGGATCGACTGGAGCGCGAGGTCATCGCCCGCGCCGACGTCGTCACCGCGCCGTCACGCGACACGCTGGAACAAACGCGTGCGCACTATGGACTGGCGCTCGAGCACGCGGCGGTGATCCCGCCCCCCATCGATTGCCGACTGCGCGGCCCGGCTTGGAATCTGGCCGACTGCGATCGAAACCGCATTGTGTTCGTCGGCCGCTTCGATCGCCACAAGGGGGGCGACGTGATGATCGACGCGTTCGCGCTCCTGGCGGCGGCGCGACCGACGCTTACGCTCGAGTTCGTAGGGCCCGATCGAGGCCTGCTCGATGAGGCGGGCGAGCTGGTTCATGTCGACGCGTACCTCAACCGGCGTGTTCCCGATACGAACGTCCGCAAACGGATCGTCGTCCATGGACAGCAGCCGCCCGGCGCGATCGACGCGTTTCGACGGCGTGGACTGGTCACTATCGTCCCCTCGCGTTATGAGACCTTTGGCTACACGGCCGTCGAGGCGTTGAGTCTCGGCTGCCCGGTGATCGTCGCCAACTCCGGCGGCCTCGCCGAAATCGTCCGCGACCTGGAAACGGGCTTGTTGTTCGCTTCCGGCGATCCGCGGTCGCTCGCAAACCAGATCGTCCGCTTGCTCGACGCGCCGGAATGGGGCGCGCAGCTGGGCGAGGCCGCTCGGTCCGACGTGGCCCGGCGGTACGCTCCGCGGTCGATTGCGGAACAGACGGTCGAAACCTACGCTGCAGTGATCGAGCGCCGCCGGGGTAGGGCCACCCGCGCAGCGAATCGGCCGAGAACGAACGCATGACGATTCTGGTTCCGATTACCCTGTTCGGCTGGGTACCCTGCGTGTTGCTGCTGTTCATGTGGCTGCCGCCGCGGCGCGCCGTTGTCACCGCGTTCATGGCCGGCTGGCTGTTTCTGCCCGCAGCAACCTTCGACCTGCCGGGCCTGCCCGACTATTCGAAGATGGCAGCGACCTGCGCAGGCATTCTCTTGGCGGCCATGGTGTTCGATATCGACGCGCTGCTCTCGATTCGCCCGCGCTGGATCGACCTGCCGATCGTTATCTGGTGTTTCATGCCCTTCGTCACGAACAGCGTCGAAGGGATCGACATGTACGACTCGTTGTCGTGGTCGGTCAACCGGTGCATCACCTGGGGCATGCCATACTTCATCGGCCGCGTCTACTTCACCGATGCCGAGGCCCTAAAGGAACTGGCCTTCGGCTTCGTCATTGGAGCGCTCATCTACATTCCGATTTGCTGGTTTGAAATCCGCATGAGCCCGCAGATTTCGAAGTTCCTTTACGGCGTCGAGGGGGGCTTTTCCGGCACCCGGCTCGGCGGCTGGCGGCCTCAGGGTTTGATGGCCAGCGGATTGATGCTCGGCATGTGGATGACGAGCGCGTCGATCCTGGGGATTTGGATGTGGTTCACGGGCGCTCTCAAGAAGATCGGCAAGCGCGACTCGGGCTGGATGATCTTCGCGCTGTTCGTCACGACCATCTTTTGCAAGTCGACGGGTGCAATAGTCCTTATGATGGCCGGACTCGGCTGTCTGTTCGCGATTCGCAAATTGGGCCGGGCGACGCCCATTGTGTTCCTCTGTGTGCCGACCGTGGTGTATCCGATGCTGCGGGCCGGCTCCTATTGGGACGGGATGCAAATGGTCCACATCGCCGAGAGCACGGTCGGCCGAGAGCGGGCCCAGTCATTAGAGTTTCGACTGCAAAACGAAGACATCCTCTCCACCAAGGCCCTGCAGCGGTATTGGTGGGGCTGGGGCCGCTTCGGCCGCAGCCGCGTGCTCAACGAGTACGGTAAGGACATCTCGACGACCGACGGCGAGTGGATTATCGCGCTCGGCGAATCGGGGGTCATCGGCCTGGCGGCTGTGACGATGATCTACATACTTCCGCCGATCCGCCTCTGGTGGCGGCTGAAGGGGCCCTTGTGGAGCGATCCCTCCTTTGCGGCAATCTGCGCGTTTGCCGTGATTCTGACTTTGTATTCGATCGACAACATTCTGAACGCCATGCTCAACCCCGTGATCACGGCGGTAATCGGCGGAGTGAGCGGGGCCGTGCTGCGCCCGGTCTTCGCGAAGCCTGAGCCCATGGAGGCCTTCGAGGCCGCGCTGCCGCTGCAAAAGACCGGCCCGCGGCGGGCGCTTTGGCCGCCGCAACCCGCTGGCGCGCGGAGCGGCGCGACCACTTCGGTGTGATAGGGCGATCGAAGACCGTGAGCGACGCAGAACGCGGTTGTGAGCCCGCCATCGGATCGAATTAAACCTGGCCCGTCGTTTTGACCCGTTCGATCAGTCGGCCGATGTAAGCCACGGTTTGCGCTTCCAGGCAATTGGCCAAGGCAAACTCACGGCCGGTGGCGCCGAGGCGGGCGGCTTCGTCAGGCCTGCTCCACAAGTCCTCGATGGCGCGGGCCAAAGCACTTGCGTCTTGAGGGGGAACGAAAACGCCCGTGCCGCCGGGAACGACATATTCTGCGAGCGCCGCCGAATTGGTCGCCACGACGGCCCGCTCCTGAAACATCGAGTAAATGATCGTCACGTGCCCGCAGGCCGTCCGCTCATCCCGCAGAGGCACGACGACAAATCGCGAACGCCGCATCACGGACTCGGCCTCAGCCAGGGGGATGTTTTGGCGGACCTCGACGTTGGGGGGCGGGCTGAGCCCCTCCAGATTCTTGGCTCCCGCCACCAGAACGAGCGGGATGTGCGGCACCAGTCGCATCGCCTCAAATAGCGTGGCATAGTCGCGCCCCTGGCTGCCGACGGCACAGATGGCGTTCAGCCGATCCGCGACTCCGGATGCAGTCGCTGACGTCGCGTCGCGATTCAACGCGGTCGAGGCGCGGGGGTCGCGGATGCGCCACGGGATCACGTCGATGCGATCCTCGGGGATGCCGAAGTACTCGCTATAGAGATTGCGCTCGAAACTCGAGAAGACGATGAACTGATCGACCGTGCGAAAGGCCCGCCTCATCAGGGCCAGCCGCCGGCCGCCCGGCAGATCGGTGAAATTGAAGGCGAACGCTATGTGTGGACAGCGACGACGCCCCCAGCTAAAGAGCTCCGTCCAACAGGTCGTGAGGGGTAAGTGCGTGAAGATCAGATCGAACTTGCCAGTAGCCGCCCCGCGGGCCAATTCGCGACAGGCCCGATAACGGGCGAGCGCGGGCCGCTTGATCACCCGTTCCCACTGATTGCGGGGGCGGGTCAGCACCACCGTCCACTGAGCCAGGGGCGGCCCTAGGTCGTCGCCCAGCCAACGCCAGGCCGGATCGGTCACTTCGGCACAGCAACCGACGCGAACCACGGGCTTAATTTCGCGGTCGCTTGATTGGCTCGACGTCACCTGAGTTCCGATTAGGCCTGTACGCAAGGTTAGTTAGTCAATTGTCCGGAGAATCCGCAAAGCGCGCCGGTCCAAATGTCGCGAGCTTCGTCGGCGACAGTATGCGGAAGCTTTCCCGACGTCAGTTCGCGTAAGAGAGAAATCCCCCGCCCCAGCGTCCAGCACAAATTGGCCCGTAGCGGACCGGTGCGTCCGTAGTGCTTGGCCAGGTATCGCGACCGCGCCTCGTAGTAAAACCGCGGACGGCGTTTTCGCTCTTCCTGGGCAAACTCCTGAGGGGTGCGATCGCCGCGCAGATGCACGACCCGGGCTTCCGGAGCATAAGCAATTTGCCAGCCGGCCGCGCGAGCGCGGCAGGAGTAGTCGACATCCTCGTAATACATGAAAAAGCCCTCATCCATCGGGCCGATCGCGGCGAAGGCTTCCGCCCGCACCAGGACGCAGGCGAAGCTGATCCACTCCACGGTTTCGGACTGGGCACCGTCGCGCGGATCCATGGGAATCGGCAGGTCGCCGCGAAGGAGTCGGGACAGCACGCCTGTCTTGGCTGCGGCCGCCAGCTCACGCACCGGACTGATCGCGCGGAAGCAGCTGGCTTGGACCTCACCGGAGGGCCATTCGAGCCGCGGACCGACCAGTCCAGTCTTCGGCGAGCGCGTCAGTGCCACGGCGAGCGCTTTGACGGCGCCGCGATGGATGATCGTGTCGCTGTTAGTCAATAAGTAACCATCAAGCTCTCCCAGCTGACGGGCGGCGGCGATCCCGAGGTTGTTGCCCGCTGAGAAGCCGGCGTTTTGCTCCGATCTGACGATTTCCACCCAACTTTCCCAGGACCGCGATTTTATCTCGCGTTCCATAATGGAAACGGAGTCGTCGTTTGACGCATTGTCCACCACAAATGCCCGAGAATTAGGAAGGTCCGCCAACTCCGGCTGGAGCGACGCCAGACAATCCAGAGTCAAAACGGGGGTTTTGTAGTTGATGATGATGGCGGCGATTTTTGGGAACGTCACTTGCTCATGTCCCGAGCCCGTCCTGAAGGTGAGCGGATTTCGCGGCGACGCTGCCCTCGAGCCGCGCAGCTGGCGAGCGGATGAATGGCGGACTGCGGTCCGCGCGAGGGGGGCCTGACTTCGATCTGCATCCTGAGAATGCCACGAGTCAGACGGCCGCAAGCCTGAGCTTTTCCAACCTCTTTCTCCCCAGAACGGTGCGTGCCAGCTGTCAGTCTCTGCGGCCCGGAGTGTTCAAACGCTAGCGGGTCGTCTGTGAAAAATGAACTCCATCGCGTGAATCGATGGTGAGGGCTTGGAAAAAAACCGGTGAGTTCGCGCCCCAACGCTTGAACTGCGTGATTGTAGATTGGTAAAGTCCGTGCTTGTCAAACTGCGGGGTGTGGAGACACTTTTCTCAAGAGTCCAATTTTACCGGAGCTGTATTCCCGCAGAGCGCCTAGCTTATCCCTCCGTACCCGCAGTGGGCCAAAACATACACACGAGCAAGGGAATTGTTCGTGGTACGGGGCGCGATCAAGGTCTCTGCTGCTTGCTCGAAGACGTTCAGCAAAATGATTTTGCCTGTTCCGCCGTAGCGACTTGGACGGAGTTCAGGTTTTTACAGTAGGAGTCGAGCAGTCCAATGACTCACGAGTATCCTTCGGATGCTGCGATCGATGCTTCTCAGTTTCGCACCTGGCAGACGTTTGTCGACACGACCGAGGCCGCTCACGTCAGCCTGCGGGGCTACCTGATCGCCAAGCGCGTCCTCGACTTGGCCGTCACGTTGCCGATTCTGGTTCTGATCTCACCCCTCTTGGCATTGGTCGCACTGTCGATCAAGCTTTGGGATCGTGGACCGGTGTTCTTTACGCAGACGCGCGTCGGCAAAGACGGCGCGGAGTTCACGTGCTACAAGTTCCGCTCGATGGTCCCGCACGCGGAGCGGCTGAAAGAAGAGCTGCAGGCGCTGAACCATCACGCCGATCCGCGGACGTTCAAGATCCCCCGCGATCCCCGGATCACCTGGATCGGCCGGATCATCCGCAAGACGAGCATCGACGAATTGCCCCAGCTCTGGAACGTCGTGGTGGGCGATATGTCGCTCGTTGGTCCGCGCCCGCCGGTCCCCTCCGAGGTGAACCTTTATTCTGATCGCGACCGTCGCCGCTTGCACGTCCAGCCCGGTATCACCTGCATCTGGCAGGTGAGCGGCCGCGGCGACCTTCCGTTTTCTGAGCAGGTGCAGCTCGATCTGGACTACATCCAGAACCGCAGTTTGCTGCTGGATCTGAAGCTGCTGATGTTGACCATTCCGGCCGTCGTCACCGGACGCGGGGCCTACTGAGCATCGCGTTCTTGGTCAGTGCCCATACGCGGCCGTCCCGGTGGCCCTGCGAGACACGCTTAAGCTGCGGCCTTGGAAGGGCATCACTAAGAAAAGGGTTGCGCGGAACCATCGCCAAAATCCGTCGCGAGGATGTGGATTTTTGTTCCGCACGCTCGCAGACTGAATGGGAGCGGTTTAGAATCTTGATGTTCGAGTCTCGCTCGAACTGACGCCGAGCGTCAGCCGGTATTGCCCAGAAAGGAATCGAGGATGCGGAACCGCCGCCCTGAAGTTGGCTCGTCACGCGCTTTTTTCGAGCCGGCTGGTCAGTCCGAGGCGCTCCATTTGATCGGAGCACCGCACGGACTCGAGCAAGCCGTGCATCGCCGGCTGCGCTCCCAGCCGGGGCTGCAGATTGCCTCGCTGGTGATCCGCCGAATTCCCAACGGCGTGTGCCTCGAAGGCGTGCTGGAAGGCGAAACCGACCACGACATCTGCAACCTGGCGCGTAGCGTGGCCGGCGTCGACGAAGTGCTAAACCATCTCGTCGTACGCCAGTGCTCCCAGCCGGTCGGTGCAATCTAAAATCGGTTTTCTGCGATCATCGTCGCATTAGGCGGGCGGCGGATCAGGCAAATGCCGATCGAGAGCGCCCAGACCACCTGAACTGCCGCGTCATCCCGGTCTTGACAGCGGTGCCTCTCCGGGCCTAAAAGACGGCCCTTTCTCCCGTCTCGTTGTCCGCGCAGTGCTGAATTCCGGCGCACCGCGGCGTTCGCGATTCGCTCTCCTACAAGAATCCTGATCGTCCAGGGCTCGAAGCAATCCTCTTCGCCAGGATTCGCGCTGAGTCTCGAGCGACTGTCGCATGCCCGAACCTTTTGGCAGCATTCTGAAGTCCGCACCCAAGCCGGCGGAAGACGTGGCCGAACCGAGCCCATCCGCCCGGTACCAGGGCGGAGCCCCGCGCTTGTTGTGCGTTTGCGAGCGCGAGCCCTCTTGGGTGTTGCTCACCGTCGGACTCAACGCCGTGGGGTTAGCGCCGCCGCGGCTGGTTTGGGTCTCGTCGCCGCGAGCTGCGCTTTCGCGTCTCCGCGAAGAGCAGTTTGACTGTCTGCTCGTCGATGTGCCCGCCTCGCTCGCGTCTCCCTCGGACGATAATGGGCCGTTCGGGCTGATCCGCGCCGCCCGGACCGCCGGCTGTCTGGAGCCGGTGGTTGTCGTCGGCCGCCTGCTGACGGATGCCGAGTGGAACGAAGCCTGCAACTGTGATTGCGATGTCTTCGTCTCGCCGCGCGGTTGGGAATCTGCCTCGCTTGGCGGAGTCGTCAAGCGATCGCTGATCCGCGGCGTGTTACAGCGAGAGAACCGCACGTTGACCACAGCCAACCATCGCCGCCTCGTGCGTGAGCGCGACGAATCCGAGCAATTGCTCGCGCACCAACGACAGTTGATCGCCGAGTTGGAAGCGTTGCCGCATCCTTTGCGTCAACCGACCAACCCGCGTGCCGAACGCTTCCACCAGGACGTGTCGGTCGAATCCGCCGCTGTCGAAACCGAAGAGGATGCTACGCATCAGTTCGCGGCCGACTATGCCTCGCTGTTGCGTTCTTACGTGCTGATGGGTTCCGGCAGCCTGGCGGCCGAGATTTCGGAAATGACCGATCGCCTGCTTGCCGCACGGATGCCGCCGCACGAGGCCCTGCAGTTGCATTTGGGCTGCGTCGAGAGCCTGGTGAAGGGCCTGGGCAACCGCAGCGCGCGTCACGTGATGTCGCGAGCCGACCTGCTGGCGGTCGAAATGATGACGCACCTCGCGCATCGTAGCCAGGCCGTGGGCGGACCCGCCGCGCGTGCGGCCGAAACCGCTCCCCTACGCAACGTGACTGGAACGTCGGGCATCGATCTGTCCGAGCTGTCCGAATACGAGTCGTAGCCGACCATCCGGTGACCGTTAGGTCTCAGACGGCTCGATCGTTTGTTCTGCGGCGACGGAACTTGGCCGCCGTAGCCAGAACGCTCGCTCGTGTGTGATGTATCCGTGGCGCAGGGCGCAGCTCAAGCAGTATTTCTCGGTGCCGCGCTGCAGGTAAATCTCGCCCGTGACGAGCAAGTGATAAAACTCCTCGCCCGCACGCTGGATGTAACAGTATTCCTTGTTCCAGTCCTGCTTGATGGCTGCCTTCCAGCCGGCATGGTCGGGCACGTAAAGCCGCTCTTCAACTCCGCCGGACTTGGGGACTTCGGGCATGGATCACTCCGATTCGCAGGGATGCTTTGTATCTTAGCAGGCTTCGTCCGCGGCGGAGACGGACCGGCCCCGGCAAAAAAATGCGAGCCGGTCGGTTCGGGGGCAGAAACCGGCCGGCTCGCAACGGCCTCGAGCGCTGGGATCTCGTTCGAACTGCCGGAGAGCTACTTCAAACTGTCGGCGATCTTCGAGAACTCCTCGAACGCCGCATCGAGCGACTGTTTCGGCGGGTTCGCGGAGCCTCCGGCGCCGCTGGAGCCGGAGTCGCTCGAGTCGGCCGAATCAACCACGCCGCTGTTCGCCCCCGAGGACGAGGACGCAGCCGCCGAGCCGCCCGCATTGGCGCTCGTCGTGCCCGTGCCAGACCAGCTCGTTTGCAGGGACGACAGTTCGCTTTCCAACTCGCTGAGTAATGCCGACGGATTCGTCGTCGCGGTGCCACCCCTTGCCGTGACGCCCGTCGTAGCGCCGGTGTTGCCCTCGGTTGTTCCGCCGTTATCACCTACGGTCGACTGGGCTCCTGATCCGGTCAGGATCGACTGCAATGATGACAAATCGGCCTGGAACGATTGCGGGCTCGTGCCGCTGAAATTGAGCCCCACCTCGAAATTGACGTTCGGAAAGTTCTGGCCGCCGCGAGTCACCGTGATGGCTCCTGGACCTTGGCCGATCTGCTCGAGGAACGACGGCAAGACGACGACGATCTGATAGGTCCCCGTCCCGCTCACGCCGGGAGTCAGCGCCAGGTTTGTGTTGCCGGTGCTGAGCTGGTTGAAGCTGTAACTGCCGCCGCGACCGGTCGTGGTCGTGGCCAAAATGTCGCCGCTCGTATCCTGCAGTTGGACCGTGAGTCCGGGTAGACCGATTCCGCCGCGGTTTCCGCCGAACAGATTCAGATTGACCGTGCCGCTGATCGAAGCCTTGAACAGGAACACGTCGCTTTGCAGGTTGGTGATGTTGGTGTTGGACTCGATGACCTTCGCCAACGTGTTTCCCTGGTTCAGAATCGCCTGCTCGGCCGGCGTGAACGTTTCGTTGAGATAGAAGAAGCGATCTCCGTCCCTCAACCGTGTAAACTGATTGACCAGAATCGTTTGGAATAGCTGGCCGACGTCCGACCCGGGGACATGGTCTTCGGCCAGCCCCCCCTCGAACGCGTCGATGTTATTGACGTTGCCGTATGCTTCTTGCAGCTCCTTCTGGACCGTCACATTCGACGTGATCTGCGCGAAGCTGGTAACGGGCGCCAGCCCTAGCGCCTGGCGGACTTCGTTGTACGAGCCGATTCCCTGGTCGCGGCCCCGTTGGATATCGAGGGCAATCAGGTCCTGGCCGTAACCGACGCCGGGCACGACCTCGTTGAAGAGCTCGTCGCGGACTTCGTTGATCGTCTCGACGTCGGAGGCCTGGGAATTGCCGTCGGCATCGCCTTTGAGAATGGCGCCGATGCTCGTGCTCGTGAGACCCGTGAGCGGGTCGACCGTGGTCGGCTGGCCTTGGCCACTGAGCAAGTTCGGGTCGAAGAAGTCTTGTTCGAGCGGTACGTCGGCGGCGACTGCCTGACCGTTATTTCCCTGCCGTTCAATCTGTCCGCTCAGAAGGCTGTGGCCGAAGCGGAAGGCCACGGTTGAGAACTCGTCCGCGATCGTGGCGTTGACGTTCGGATTGTAGCCCGTGTAGGCGGGCAGGGCATTCTGGCCCAGCACGGCCGGAATCCACTCGTTGTAAATGATCGACTGATACTCCGCGATGTTAAGTTTGCGGGCCTCATCGAAGAGCTGCTGGTCGGTCCAAGTCGGATTCTCCTTCTGCAGCTCCGCCGCAATGCGGTTGTGGTTGTCGAGAAACAGCGTCTGCAAAGCGGTCAGCTCGAGGTTCTCGTTGCCGCGGGTGTCGCCCGTGACGAACATCTGCGACTCGGGCAGCGGCCCATCGTCGGCCATTCCGCCGACCGAGGCGTTGATTTGCGCCAGCTGGGTCGGGGTGAAATAGGTGCTGTTGTCGAGCGGAAGCAATCCACCCGCGCTGGTTTTCATCTGCCCGCCGACAAAGGTCCGCAAGGCGTTGTCGGTCGCCAGGTCCGAACCGTAGACCTGCGACAGGTCGAGATACGAAGTCACCGACGTCGGATTCTGCAGCGGGTTGCTCGTGCTCGTTCCCGTGGCCGGATCGGTTGCCGAACGCTGGAAGGCCAGGGGTGTGTCGTTGGGCCCGCCGATCGGATCACCCACCGGCACCTGAATCGGATCGGACGCGCCGGTCCCTTGCGTCAGATCGAGGTCATGATCGATGAACTGACCGAAGGCGTAGCCAAAATCGGACAAGGAATTCTGATCGACCGTCGCGATGTCCTGCGACGGATCGGCCGGATCGGCCTGGTTGTTGACGATATTGGAAATGAGCCGGGCGCTCGGATCTTGCGGCAACGACGGGGAATTGATGCCGTTGGCATATTGCGCGGGAGTGAGCCGCAGCAAGTCGGTGCCCGCCTGACCCCAAGTCGGGTTGGCGATGTTGTTGCCGGCACCGTTGAAGGATTCGACGCTCGACGCGGTCGGTGCCGGGGTTTTCGCCGCCGGAGCGGCCGT